>RCNB010000448.1_pt1 | contig 28379 bp, 18 predicted proteins | sample 2041321 | NCBI WGS metagenome assembly RCNB01 (sample SAMN09708232, study PRJNA481090) | Marine sediment metagenome, whole genome shotgun sequencing project. | reverse complement strand
GTTTCTTTATCTTCAACTGCACTTAGAAGTTTGATTTTCTTACCTTGAATGATTCTCCTGAATTAATCAATAGTAGATCAGTTCGCATGATTTCAAATTCGGAGTCGAAGTCGAAAGATCCTCACTTACCAATGCACGAGGATATGCAGGCGGCAAATTTTATGAAGATTACGCGGGAGAACCCTATTATATGTTTGTTTACGACGGCTACTCAGCCAAGCCTACGACTACGAGAGTATCTGGATTTGTGCAGGATTCCTGGACCATCGGTGATAGGCTAACCATAAACCCAGGACTCAGGATTAACCATGTGAGAGGCAATCTTCCAAGCCCCACCGGAACCGTGTTTAAACCAAAACTGGGTATCGCTCCGAGATTAGGGATCACTCTCGACCTCTTCGGAGACCATTCCACAGCACTTAAAGCCCATTATGGCAAATATTATCACGGGATTATGGGCATGTTTTACCTCCACTTTCAGCCTCAAGGAGACTTTTCAAGTCATGTGTGGGGACCTGTTATGAATATGTGGTCAGAGGAAATGTTCGATGATGAAGGAGAACATTTCGAAGGCTATCCTTTTCCCGAAGATGATTATGTACTTGAGTTTACGGACGTATGGGAAAACAAATATACGATCGATCCCGATTTGAAGATGGCGTACATGAATCAGTTTGTCATTGGAATCGAGAGAGAGCTTGGAAAAGATATCTCTGTGGGAGCGTCCTTTATTCATAGATCGAATCACGACTTCATGGACAGGGTGAATATTACAGGTGAGTGGGAACCTGTGCAGTGGACGAATCCTTATGAGTCAAACGGCAAGACATACACCGTTTATGAGAGGCTAAATCCCGGAGATAACAAATTCTATGTCACAAACCCTAAAGAAGGGGAAGACTATGAAGCAGCCTTTCCCGGCATTGTTGGATTCACCCCGACACGAAAATACAGCGGTCTTGAAATGACTTTCGAGAAAAGATATTCAGACGGATGGATGCTTCAGGCTTCTTATGTTCTAGGTAAATCGTGGGGTTCGGATGATAACACTTGGGGTGAATATGCAGATAATAGGACTTCGAGTCTGGGTGCTTCAACCAAGTATGGTAATCCTAATTTTCAGATCAACGCAGTAGGCCGACTGGGTTTTGATCCCACCCACATGTTGAAAATCATGGGTGCATTTGATATCCCTGTCGTTGACGTCACCTTGGGTGTCTATTACTCCTTTATGAGCGGGATGACATACAACAAAAATATAATGCTTCCAGGAGATATTGATTCAGACCCAGTTTCATGGGGAAACGAAGTCTATATCTATGCAGATGAAAAGGGATCTTACCGCTATCCCTCACAACATAATATCGATCTGCGTCTGGAGAAATTCTTCCAGTTTGGAAAGTCTCGACTCGGAATTTTAGTGGATATGTTCAATGTTCTCAACGATAACACAGAAGATGATTATGAAACGAGTATGGATCCATGGTCGGATTATCAATTTGGATATGTATGGGGGCTTGTCCGTCCGAGAACTTTTAGGGCTGCAATAAGATTCGAGTTCTAATTTAAAGCTCAAGTAGATCAAAATAGGGGAGGGTGCTTAGACCCCTCCCTTTTGTATTCCCCACGCTTGACCATTATGCTTTCCATTTATATAGTTATGCTTTAGCCTCGATTCGACATTGGATATACGGTATTATGAATGCCAGCATTATTCATTGTATGGAGGGATAAGAATGAAAAGAGCGAGCATTATTGCTTTTGTTTTGCTCTTTTCTATTTCGCTTCTTTCTTCGGATTTTGAGAAGAAATATAAGCTAAAAACCCAAATAGATAAGAAGAACGGAATCATTTGGTATAAGCACAAGAACAATTCGGGGACAAGTTCTCGAGTTTATGTGTATTTTGGGAAAAAACAGGATGCCGACCAGTATTTTCTGCGGATGGTTATCGCCTATTACGCCACCAAAAGACTTATCGTCGAGGAATACACGTTCACCATCGATGACGAGGAACATGTGGTGAAGCCAAGGGGTTTAGTCCGGACCTTGGATGTCAGGACAAACCGAGCGCGGATGGACGAACCCAGTGATGAAAGTGTGGGTATCTGTGAATTCTACGACATAGCCATCAACCAGGAAGAGTTTGAGTTGATGGAAAAACTCAGCAATGCCAAGACAGTCAAATTACGGTACAACGGAGTCAAAGGCTTTAAAAAGGTGAAAATTCATAACAGTTCAAAGAAGGCTATAAAAGACGTTTTGGATGCCTTCAAAGAATTGACGGGAATGACCGGGACGACACTTTAGCGTTTGATATAATCCATACAAATCCGGAATACCATGTGGTCGTCGCTGCTGTTCTGCTCGTCTCCTGTCCGTGCAGCGTCCGGGGAATGAAGTTTTAGATGAAGTCATTCCTTGGCTGGAAGAGCATAAACAGCAGAAGTTTATCAAGTTGGATCCAAAAAACAAGAATGTTCCTATAGCCGAAAAAATATTAGAGAGTTTGAAATGATTTTTGCAAATTTATATCCAAAATATCTTGACTTTTACTATTATATTAGCTAAATTTCTTAACGTATAGGATGTTAGAGCTAAAATCTGTGTAATATTGTTCATATTGAGGGATTTTTATATATTAAAAAAAACTAGATTTAAGGAGTTAAAATGAAAAAATTTGTAAAAATGTCTTTAGTCTTATTTAGTCTTTTGGTGATTCTCTGTTCGCTGACATTCTCTCAATCCCAAGAAAATGGTGCGATTGATGGGAAAGTAGTAACTCCGGAGGGAGAAGGCCTTCCCGGTGTAGAGATCACAATCTCGTCTCCTTCTCTTATAGGAGGCATTCAAAGTGTTGTCACCAGCAATACTGGCAAATTCCGGTTCGTCGCTCTTCTTCCTGGAACCTACGAAATCGAAGCCAAGCTAGATGGATTCAATCCACAAAAAAAAGAAGGTGTCCGCCTTTCGGTAGGAATGACGCTGTCCGTAGACTTTGTTCTCACAATAGGCACGCTCAGTGAATTTGTCGAAGTCTTAGGAGTAGCTCCTCTTATCGATGTGAAAGATTCACAAACATCTGTAACAAACATGTCAAAAGAGTTCATCAATAGTCTTCCAGTTGGGAGAGATGTCGGAAGTCTAATTGCGCTCGCTCCCGGAACCATTGGAACCGAATCCACTGAACGGGCAGTCGCATTTGGAGGAAATAATAACGGAGTAATGTTCCAGGTTGATGGTGTTGGAGTGAATAATCCTGAAGGTGGTGTTCTTGATACAGATCTGGATTTCAACACTGTCGAAGAGGTCACTATCATGGGATTAGGATCTCCAGCCGAATATGACGGATTTAATGGGCTCATTATGAACACTATAACCAAATCCGGCGGAAATAATTTCCACGGTATTGTTGACCTTTATGGTGGTTTGGGGGAATGGGTCAGTGATAATTCCGATGACCCGGATATGCTGACAACTTTCAGAGATTCATATCAGGGCCATTTCAGTCTAGGCGGTCCCATCGTTAAAGACAAATTTTGGTTTTACTCCGCATTAGAATACTCAAGGAGTCGAGGAGATATCGAAGATATGGATGAGGATAGGACTGGAAACAGGCTCAAGCTTTTTGGAAAACTTACTTGGCAATTAAGTCCAAGGGACCGCATTTCTGGTTACTTTCAGTATCTGAATTCTGAAAGTGCAAACCGTGATCTGGGTCCCTGGATGTCCCCCGAAGCAGCCAGTGGAGAAAGCCGTGACCAGAAAACATTTAATCTCAGTTGGCTGCATATCTTTTCAGATCGTACTTTTTTGGAAGCTAAATTCAGCGGCTTTGACTGGCTGATCAAAGATATCCCTTCAGTAGAGTCTGAAAATCCGTTGCATATAGATGAAGTCTTAGATTATCAAACAGGGAATTTCTGGGGACCCTGGGATGCCTACCGTAACCGAAATCAGGCTAATTTATCTGTGAGCCACCATACCGAAGAATTTTTAGGAGGTTCCCATGACTTTAAATTCGGCGTAGAGTGGGAACGCTCTCCGAGTAGGACCTATGCTCGTCCCGCCGGCAAGGATGAGGAGGGGAACTGGGCTTTTTATATAGATTACGATGGCGAACCCTACGCTAAAGCTATTTTGACAGAGTATGATGTTCGTCCAATAAACAAACGTTTGGCCGCTTATGTCCAGGATTCCTGGTCCATCGGTGAAAAACTGGTTATTAACCCGGGTATCCGCTTCAACATTTGGAGAGGTGAGCTGGAAGGAGATCCGCTGGACAGAGGAAATGTCTTCCAACCAAAATTAGGCATCGCTCCACGACTCGGCATAACCTATGATGTTTTTGGGGACAATTCAACAGCTCTGAAATTTCACTATGGAAAATATTATCATCCGTTTATTAATTTTATTTACAGCTGGATGGGTGAAAGAGAAAGCGAATATTGGTATGTAATAGGTTCGGAAATGAATATGTGGTCAGAAGAGGAATTTGAAGAGAGCGGAGAACATTTTGAAGGTTATCCATTTCCCGAAGATGAATACATACTCGAAGGATATGACTCATGGAATCCTTATAAGTTTGAGATGAGTAAAGATATTAGCTTCCCCTATGTGAATCAGTTTACAGTTGGAGTTGAAAGAGCCCTCAATGCAGATCTATCTGTAGCGGTTAACTACATTTATCGCAGTAATCACGACCTTCTGGATATGGTTTTAACCAATGGAGAGTTTGAGTCTACTCAGTGGACCGATAATGATGGATTATATCCCACCGGTAAAACATTTGATGTATGGGAAACTACAAGTGACGGAGATGAACATGTTTATAGAATCTATAATCCAAAAAAAGGTGATTTTAACGGCTTGGTAGGTTACACCCCATACGCCAAATACAGTGGCATCGAATTTGTCTTGAATAAGCGCTTCTCAAACAGGTGGCAGATGCAGGCTTCATATCTTTACGGCAAAGCTTGGGGTACTTCCTCAAACGCACACGACTCTGATGGAGATAACTCTTTTGCTAATTCAGGAGCCTTCTCCTTCAACCGTAATTTACAGACCAATATAGACGGTCGCCTGACATATGATGCCACTCATATGGTAAAAATACAGGGATCAGTGTTGATGCCACTGGATATTAGTTTAGGTGCAAATTTCATCTATACTAGTGGCATGCCATATGCGCGTAATGCCAGGACAGATGTTAGAGAAAGGGGAGACACTGTGTGGCTCAAAACAACCGAGACAGGTGCATACCGACTCCCTGATATTTTTCTTTTGGACCTGAGATTGGAAAAGATCTTTAATCTCGGCAGTGTAAGATTAAGTCCAATGGTGGATATCTCCAACGTGTTTAACTCTGGCACCATTACCAACGTTGTTAGCAGTGACTGGTCCGGATCCGAAAGGCCATTTCAGGATGCGCAGGATATTGTTTCTCCCAGGCGCTTTAGATTAGGAGTTCGGCTTATATTCTAATTTTTTTACTTTTTCTAATTTAAAGTTCCAGTAGATAAAAAAGGGGGATTTAATCCCCCTTTTTTTTCCGTTTTTGATAAATTGTTACTAGGGAGTGAAACGTTTGTATCTATATATCAAACAAATTCTTAAGAATAAAATTGGGTTTATAGCCCTGATGTTTTTTGTGTTATTTTTATCTTTATCACTTTTTTCATCAGATTTTGAAAAGAAATATAAACTAAAATCCCAAATAGACAAAAAAAACGGTATCATATGGTACAAGCATAAAAAAGGTAGCGGAAGCAATACAAAAATCTACCCGTATATCGGAAAAAGGATTGAAGATAACCAATGCTCATTACGTATGGTTATCTTGTATCAAGGGCCGAACAATTTGTTCATTAAAGAGTACATATTTACTGTCGATGATCAAGAATATATCCTTACTCCGCGAAATACAATTCAGACAGTTGAGATGGGTGAAAACCCTGTTGGTGGAAATCCAAACACTGCCAGTAGGGGAATTTGCGAAGTTTATGATGTGGCAGCAAATCAGGAGGAATTTGATTTGATGGAGAAGATCAGCAGTGCCAAGACAGTCAAATTACGCTACAACGGAGTCAAAGGTTATAAAAAGGTAAAAATCCATAACAGTTCAAAGAAGGCTATAAAAGACGTTCTGGATGCCTTTAAAGAATTGACGGGGATGATCGGGAAGACGTTTTAGCGCTTGATATTATCTATACAAATACGGAATCCCATGTGGTCGTCGCTACTGTTCTGCTCGTCTCCTGTCCGTGCTGCAGAACGCAGATTATGACCTCCTTTCGGAGTGAAAAATCCGGATCTGTCTGTCCAGCTTCCTCCTCCGCGATTTACGCGTTCCTGATCCGGTTTGCCTGTGTCGGGAGGCCCTAACGGATTATTATAAGGAGAAGCAGCATAATAATTGTTGTCGTAGACGTCAAAACACCATTCCCATATGTTTCCTGCCATATCCAGCAGACCATAAGAGGAAGCACCCTCTGGGTAACTGCCAACTGGCGACGTTTCAGTGTAGCCGTCATTGATATTTTTATCGGGCTGCCGGGCGTTTTTGTATTTGTTCCAATAATTGATATCCGCATAATTGGCTTTGGTGCCGTCTGGTTTTTCATCCCCCCAGGGAAATATCCGTTCGTCTGTACCGCGAGCCCCTTTTTCCCATTGAGCGGCCGTTGGTAATTTGAAATCCAATCCTATCTTTTTGGAAAGCCAATGACTATAGGCCATGGCATCGTTCCAGCTCACGCTGACCACTGGATGATCGTCCCCCTGCTGGAAATAGGTGTTTTTCCAGTTCCCGTCCAGCCTTACTACCCACTCTCCTTCCCAAAATTGCCATGATCCTTTTCCCTTTTCTGCATCGGTTACATAGCCGGCTTCCTCCACAAATTTTCTGAACTGTCCGACTGTTACAGGAAACTTCCCTATCCAGTAATCGTCCAGAAAAACTTTGTGCACAGGTTCTTCATTGGACAGCCCTTCCTCTGAACCCATGGAAAATTCTCCAGCCGGGATGTAGACCATTACATGACCGCCGCTGAATTCCGCCTCCCAATACCCCTTTTTATTCCTATAAATCCGCTTTGCCTTTTTTTGAATTTCTGCGACTTTTTTTGGTATCTTCTTCTCCAATCCATGGTATATGTTTTCTATCCATGCCTCGGCATTTGTGTAAGTTGTTCCCCAGGAATCAAATCGAGGAGGAAATCCTTCTTTTTTGATTTCCTCAAGGCTTTTTCCATCAGCCTTTTTTTCCATCACGAATCCAATCGTTTCCTGTAGCATATCCCGGGTGGATTTGAGGTCGTCAAGATCTGACAGTGCGTAGTGTCCGGGGATTATCTTTGCATCTTTCGGGATGGTGCGGATCAGCTCCTTAATGTTTTCCAACATGCCCATAATACTTCCGCCAGCCTCGATATCGACTGTAGGGAAACTGGAAATCCCGGAATTCCAGAGATCACCCAAGTGGATAATGTTGGACTTAGAAAAAAACACAACAACATCATTGTCGGTATGGCCATGGGGGTAGTGGAGGAGATTAATCTTTTCCCCGTTGAAAAAGAGAGACATCTGATTGTCAAAAGTAATCGTCGGATGGGCTTCACTGGGCATGTGCAACAGCCGTTTTTGCGCATTGGCATGGGAAATAATGATTGAAGATTTTCCGAGAGCCATGTTGCCGTGTGTATGGTCTGCATGATGGTGCGTGTTTATTATGAACTTGATCTTTTCTTTTGTGATTTTTTTCAATTCTGCAAGGATTAAATCGGAAAGAGGAGCGAATTGCGTGTCGACCATAAGGATCCCATCCGGCCCCGCAGAAACCGCGATGTTGCCAGCCACATCTCCTGTCGCCTCGAGCATGTAGATATTGCCGCCCACATGAGTCGTCATGATCTTGACGTTGCTGAGGTCTGGCATATCTTCTTGGAATGTTCCATAACATAAGGAAAACATAAAAATAATTGATATTGATATGAATAGTTTCTTGATGCTCATTTTTCCAACATCTCACAGAAGCTTTGATGATGTCAAATTGCAATAGGATTAAGCATCCCCAAAACCGTGACAAAGAAACAGTCAAGCAAGCTGATACGTCAGCCCGCTGATTTTCCCAAGCGAGGAAACCGCTTATTCCTCGGCTCGCTCTCCTCTTCGAGGAACCATGCCCGCTCGCCTCCGGATGACTTCCTCATCAGCTCGCCAGACTGCTTTTAGACCAACACGGTTTTGGGGATGCTTCCTAGGATTAATGCGTTATGAACAAAAAAAAAGGGTTGCAGGAAGACTCCAAAATGATTAAACTTTTTCTTTCCTTGAGCTTGAGAAATATGGAGCACGCTGTCATGAAAATAGATGTTGTCTGGGGACAAAGTGAAGGAAAAACATTTTTAAGTGCATTCGATAAAGCTCTGGTCAAAGCAGGTATACATAATTTCAACTTGATTCCCTTAAGCTCTGTCGTCCCCAAAAATTCCACTGTCGAAGAAGTCGGAAAAGCTCATTTGTCTAATGAGATTGGGGATATTCTGCATGTTGTTATTGCCAGCTTCGGTTGTAAAAAGCCAAATGCGATCATTTCAGCTGGTCTAGGATGGGTCCAAACAGAACAGGGCGGATTGTTCATAGAGTCTAAAGGGGAATTCAGTCAGGAAGAATGTGAGGAGGAAATAAGGATTGGGCTAAGCGAAATGTTGGAGGTGCGTGGCTGGCACGGTGAGATAAAAATGAAAGTCATTTCCCACAGAGTTGAAAAAATTGCAGATGTAACCGTTGCAGCAGTGTATTGTAATCTGTGATATTATCTAGATATGAGAGCACCGAGTAAGAAAATCCTTTATTTTGCCATTCCCCTTATGATTCTTCTTATGGCTCTTGTCTATTTTCTATTCATTCCGAAAAGCCCTTTATCCCAACTTAAAGGAGCTGAAGATTTTAATTATATTATCATAAGCGTGGATACCTTGCGGGCTGATAGAATTGGCTGCTATGGGTTTTCTGAAATTGAAACACCAACCATGGATATGTTTGCCTCACGGGGAGTGAAATTTGAAAAATGTTTTGCCCAGACACCGCTGACTCTCCCATCCCACACGTCCCTCTTGACTGGCACTTATCCCACATTTCATGGGGTTCGGGATAATGGAGGTTTTTTAGTACCGCAGGAGATGACTACCCTGACAGAACTTATGCAGCAAAACGGATACCAGACTTCCGCATTTGTTGCGGCTTATGTGCTGGATTCAAAATGGGGACTAGACCAAGGCTTTGATTATTATTTTGATAATTTTGATTTGAGCAAATACAAAACCATTTCTTTAGGAAATGTACAACGTCCTGGGGATAAAGTCATGGATGAAGTGATTCCTTGGTTAGAGGAGCATAAACAACAGAAGTTTTTCACTTGGATTCATCTGTATGATCCTCACACACCTTATGAACCTCCATCTCCCTATTCTGAAATGTATCCTAATCGTCCCTATATCGGAGAAATTGCCTATACAGACTCTCAGATAGCCAGATTATGGGATTATCTTGAAGAAAACGGACTAGTAAATAACACTATTCTTGTTTTCACTTCTGACCATGGGGAAAGCCTGGGGGAACATCAAGAGGTGGCTCATGGCTTTTTTATCTATCAGCCTGGGGTCCATGTCCCGCTCATTTTTGTTACGCCATTTGAACACTTAAATGGATTAAGCCGTTCTTCTGTTGTGTCACTGGTCGACATAATGCCAACTATACTCGAGCTGGCTCAAGTTCCCGTTCCTGTTCAGGTGCAAGGCAAAAGCCTGCTTCCACAGTTTTTATCTGAAAGCAAAACTGAGTATTTTTCTTACTCTGAGACCTATTATCCCCGATTCCATTACGGATGGAGTGAATTGAAGAGTTATCAAAACGAGAGGTTCAAACTGATTGTTGCGCCCAAACTTGAGTTTTATGACCTCACGAGTGACCCGGGTGAATTGAATAATATCGTTGATTCCCAGCCTGAGGAAGCCCGTAGGCTAATGAATCTTATCAATGAGTTCATCGATGAGACGGGAAAAGATGCCTATGAATTGGATTACAGCCATATGGATGAAGAAAGCCGGCAAAAGCTGGCGGCCCTTGGATACATCGGTACATTTGCCGCCTCCTCTTCGCTAGAGGGAAGGCGGTTGGGAGATCCCAAGGAAAAGATCGTCATTTTCAACCGTCTCTCAGAGGCAAGAGAACTTGGCCTTAAAGGGGAATTTGACCGGGCTGTCGGCATGATCATGGAGATCATCGAAAAGGATCCGGATGTGATCGATGCCTATTCTTCACTTGGGATTCTGTATAAAAGGGAAGGGATGTTAGAAGAAGCCATTAATACATTCCAGAAAGTTCTAGAAATGAAGCCAGATAATAATATTACTGTAATCAATATCTCCAATACTTATATACTGCTGGGAAAATTAGATGAGGCGGAAGAATTTATCTTAAACAGACTTGAATTACTCCAGCTGGATTCTCAAATTTATTTCAATCTGGGAAGAATCAAGAATTCAAAAAAGGAATATAATGAGGCTGTGAAGTATTTCGATAAATGTGTTGAACTCAATCCTTCATCAGCCTCGGCTTATAATGCTCTTGGAGGAATTTATATCATTCAAAATGATCTGGATAAAGCCGAGAGCTATCTAAAAAAAGCAGATGGACTTAATCCTAATTTGAGAGACCTGCATTACAATTTTGCTCAGATTCAGGAAGCCCGAGGTGAATTGTCCGGGGCCATGTCAGAGTATCTCGTGGAGTTGGAGAATATTCCTCATAATTTCAGAGCCAGTTACAACCTTTCCCGTTTGTATAGAGTCAATGGAAATACGGAAAAAGAACTGGAATACCTGGAAAAGACCTTAGAAAGTAATCCAGAATTTCCATTGAGCTATTTTTACAAAGCACGGATTTATCTCAATCGAGGAGAGAAATTCGACGAGGCGATTTCCATGGTGCTAAAGGGGATCGAGTTGGAGCCAGAAAAAGATCAGCTCCCTCTCGGCTATTATCTGCTGTCCGACTTGTACAACCGGATAGGGGATTACGCCAAATCCGAGGAAAACTTGCGTCTGGGAGAAGAAGCGCGGAACAATATTAAGAAGTAACCTGGATTATTATTTGAAGACATAGAGAATGATGAAAAAAATTTTTGTTAATGAGCGAATCCAATCCATTCCTGAGAATTCGGCTGTTGGAAAACTCCGAGACGATATTAAATCCGGAGCTGATGTAATCATTGTCAACGGGTATCCCTGTGAAGAAGATTATATCTTAAAAGAAGGAGATCAAGTTGCTTTGATCAAGAAAGGAGAGATCCCCAAAAGTGAGGAATTGGAGGCTCTGATGATTGCCCGGCATTCACCTGGAGTGCATGAGCGAATGAAAACGGCCACAGTCGGAGTTGCAGGTCTGGGCGGGCTTGGTTCTTCGGTTTCGATCGCCCTGACCAGAATGGGCATAGGAACATTGATTATTGCTGACCATGATGTTGTAGAACCGAGCAATCTGAATCGGCAGCAATATTCTGTTGATCAAATCGGATTGTCAAAAACAGAGGCCATGGAAAAAACCCTGGCTAACATAAATCCCTATGTCAAGGTAATTGCCCATAATGTCGTTCTCAACGCTCACAATATTCCCAAAATCTTCAAAACTGCCGATATTATTGTGGAATGTTTTGATCGCGTTGAGGAAAAGACCATGATATTAGAGACCGTTGCAGTATGTATGCCTGAGCTTTATGTAATAGGAGCGTCAGGACTTGCCGGGTATGGTGATAGCAATAGTATTCAGACCCGTAGAATAGGCGATAAGATCTTTATCATCGGAGATATGGAGAAGCCTGCCGGTCCCGGACAAGGGCTGATGGCACCCCGGGTAGGAATAGCTGCTCATCACCAGGCGAATCTGGTGGTGAGCTTATTGCTCGATCCCGTTCAGACTCTTTCACAAATTCCAGACATTATAGATTAGCCTGGATTATTCGCTCAGTGCTTTAGTTGCTTTTAGGAACAGGTCGATTTCTTCGGGTGTGTTGTAATGACAAGCCGATAAGCGGACAGCATCCGGCCATCCAAGAGCATCGAGCGTAACCGAAGAGTAGGCATCCCTGATCCTCGCCGCAAGGCGGACACCATGTTCATTGTTGTATCGTGACATTGCTGTCGAAGAGTCCATTCCTTCCAGACGGAACAGAAAGATACACAAGCGATTTTCAAGGTCTTTTGACATTCTGCATACGGAGACATGCTTTTGTTTCAAAAGCCCATCAACTTTTTCGGATCCGTACATGGCACGATGGAGAAGCGCTTTCATGTGGGCATGAATTGCGTCTTTTGCAGCGATCATTTGAACGCGGCGATCTGTGGAATCGGTGAAGTGATTGCCGACCCAGCAAAGGTAGTCAACCGTTTTTGACCAGCAGGCATACATCATGTGAGCCGGAGAGCCGAGAACCCAATTTGTAGCAGGCTTTCCCAGTAAATTCTCATGTGGGAGCTTGGCAAGCCTATCTGATATGTGGGCGAATCCAATTCCCTTGATGCAGTAGGCTTTATAGGGTCCAAAAGCATAAACATCGGCGCCATATTCTTCGACATCGATCTGTCCGTGGGGAGCATACTGCACAGCATCGACCAGAACGTAGAGATCTGGATTTATTTTTCTTGCTTCTTGGATGATTTTCTTGACATCATTTATGGCACCGGTTTGATTGGACCCGTGCTGAAAAGCAAGGAGACATGTTTCCTTATCCACATTTTCTAGAATCGTATCTACCGGAACAGAACTTGTTTCCTTGGAAATCTTGGCAACACGCCACTCTTTTCCCGTGCTATGGGCAAAATAATTCGTTGCTCCCAGCACAGATGGATGTTCGAGTTCAGTTGTGACAATATTGGTACCTGGAATATTTGAGGTAATCGTGTTTATTGCACGGAACATTGTTTGAGTCGCGCTATGAGCCGGAATGATTTCACCGGATTTTGCACCGAGGAAAACCTTGACATCCTCGATTCCTTTGTCAATCCATTTAGTTATGTAATCAGATGCTGGATTGAATCGGAACAGTTCGTCCGGAATGGCGGCCTCTTTAGCCAAAGTCTCCAAAACGGTCCGAAGCCTTAATGAGCCTCCGGATGCTTCGAGGTAAATCCGTTGCCCAGAATATGGATCCCAATCGACGTACAAAAATTTTTGTCTTATCTCTGCAAGAAAGTCAGAAGAGAACATTCCGTTTTCTGTCGCTTCCATCATGTAAATTCTCCTGTCTGAGATTTAGAATATTTTATACCACTGATTGTTCAGAAATAAATCAAATTCTAAATTGTAATTTGTAGTCAACATTCTAATGAAAAAGGATCAAATTTGCAAAAATTTTTGTCCCTGATTGATAAATCCCTTTACTGAGAAAAAAAAAGTTGATATCATCAAAATCCCAATAATAGGAGGAATATGAAAATGAAAAAAAATGTGCTCGACAACATAGAGGAAATTCTATTGATGGGACCTGGACCTTCCTGTATTCATGAAACTGTTTATGAAGCACTTGGCCGAAAAACTCTTGGGCATATGGATCCTTATTTTATCCAGATCATGGACGAGATCAAAAGGCTTCTCCAGATTGTTATGCAAACCCACAATAATATGACCATCCCCGTTTCTGGTACGGGATCTGCAGGCATGGAAACCTGTTTTGTAAACCTTGTAGAAAAAAATGATACGGTATTGGTCTTGATCAATGGTGTTTTTGGAAAACGTATGCAGGATGTGGCGACGCGATTGGGAGCTGATGTAGATTCTTTAGAGTTCGAGTGGGGTAATCCTGTGGTCCCAGATAAAGTTGAAGAAAAATTGAGATCGAAAAATTATAAAATTGTTGCAGTTGTTCATGCAGAGACATCAACTGGAGTGAGAAATCCTGTGGAAGAAATCGGTAAGCTTCTTAAGGGAACGGAAACGCTTTACCTGGTTGACGCCGTGACCAGCCTTGGTGGAATCGAGGTGGCAACCGATTCGTGGGGCATAGATGCCATATACAGCGGCACACAAAAGTGCCTCTCTTGCCCTCCGGGTCTGGCTCCGGTGTCGTTTTCTGATAGAGCATTGAGCGTTATTCTGAAGCGCCAGAGCAAAGTTCCGAGCTGGTATCTGGATGTGAGTATGCTGACAAAATATTGGGAAGGACAAACGAGAGTCTACCATCATACGGCTCCGATTAATATGCTGTATGCGCTGTACCAATCCTTGTTTTTGATAACTGAGGAAGGCTTAACAGAAGTGTTTCAGCGGCACCTCGAGAACCACGAGAAACTTGTTGGAGGCTTAGAAAGCCTAGGGATTCAGATGCTTGTGTCGCCTGATTACCGTCTCCCGATGCTGAATTCGATCCTCATTCCTGAAGGGGCAGATGATGCCGAAGTGAGGGGTAGACTGCGGCAGGAATACAAGATAGAAATAGGCCCCGGATTAGGACCTCTTGCGGGAAAAATATGGCGCATCGGGTTGATGGGGCACACTGCCCGGGAAGAAAATGTCGATCGAATTTTATCTGCATTAAAAGAGATTTTGACCAGATAAGCATTTATTATGAATAATTCATAATGGCCTGGATTATTCACGAGTTGAGATTGCTGCAGCGGCAAGGCAGTTGCTTATGAGCTGTATCTTCATACTGCGATTGGGCTACAACGATGCCGATGTGGTGAGATCGGCTCGCCCTTTGGGTAATAAATGCTGATTCATATTTTTATAAATGTACATTTGTTTTATTTTGAAAAATTGAAGTGAATGCATCAGCATTTATTATGAATAATTCAGGTAAGGAGGTTGGTTATGGCTCCTGGATATGTGGGAAAGATTCTAAAGATAAACCTCAATGATTTTTCATCCTCGGTCGAAGAAAAGGGGGATTATTTTTACAGAACCTTTATGGGAGGAAGCGCCATGGCTTCCTATTTTCTCCTGACCGAAATGGAAAAAGGGGTTGATCCTCTCGGCCCGGATAATGTTTTAGTGTTGACGACATCTGTTTTAACAGGTGCTCCTTTAGCCGGAGCCAATCGATTAACGATTGCGGCAAAGTCGCCTCTCAGCGAGGGATTTGGAGAAGCGGAAGCCGGCGGATTCTTTTCTGTCGAACTCAAAAAAGCGGGCTTTGATGCTGTCGTGATCAAAGGAAAAGCCCATCATCCTGTATACCTCTGGATTTCAGATAATGCTGTGGAATTCAAAGATGCTTCTCATCTATGGGGAAATGATTCAGGCTTTGCACAAAAAACGATCCGCGAAGAATTAAATGATGAAAAAATCATGACCCTTACCATAGGGCAGGGCGGTGAGAATCAGGTCCGTTATGCGTGCGTGGTTCATGATCTCCGGCATACCTTTGGCCGTTCGGGCATGGGGGCAGTTTTGGGATCCAAAAACATCAAAGCCATTGCCGCCAGGGGAAAAAACAATCCGGAACTCCATGATAAGGAGAAAATCAGGGAATTGGGAGCTTATTTTATCAAAAATATGAAAGATCACCCTGTGTGTGAAATCCTGAAATACGGCGGCACATTAGCCTGGGATATGGAAGACATGGATGCAGACGGTGTTTTACCGACATATAACTTCCACGGCGGTTCCTTCGATAAGGTGGAGGGAGTCACGTTCGAAAAGTTGAAAGAGACGGTTTTTTCTGGCCAATACACCTGTTATGCCTGTCCTATACGGTGCAAACCCATTTGTGAAGGAGGGAAATTCGATATCGATCCTGATTTTGGGGGGCCTCAATACGAAACTTCCGGTGCCTTTGGCCCGAATATGCTTATAGATGATATTGAAGTCATTGCCAAAGCCCATGAGCTCTGCAATAAATACACCCTCGATTCCATAGATGCGGGAATGACGATTTCATTCGCTATGGAGTGTTATGAGAATGGACTTATAACCAAAGAGGATACTGACGGGATTGATTTGTCTTTTGGGAACGGAGAAGCGGCCTTGGAGATGATCAAAAAGATTGCTTTCAAGCAGGGATTTGGAGCTTTGCTGGCAGAGGGGAGTTTCCGGGCGGCCAAAGTTATAGGCAACGGAGCCGATCGATTTGTTTGTGCCGTAAAAAAGCAAAGTTTTGCCATGCACGAGCCAAGGGGCAAGAATAATATCGGCTTCGCCTTTGCACTTTCCCCCACAGGAGCCGACCACATCGAAGCAGCCCATGATATGCCCTTTGAAGAGGGGAGATGGGCTGTTCCCGATCTGTATCCCATCGGAATCCTGAAAGGGGTCCCCGCTCGTGACCTCAGCCCCGATAAAGTCAGATGGTTTGTTCTAAATCAACATATCTACAGTCTACTGAATACGCTGTCTCTATGTTTTTTCACGGCAGGTCCGGCTCGGCTGTTCCGTCTGAATCACATCGTGGAAATGGTGGCGGGAGCCACAGGTTGGGAAACAAGCTTATTCGAACTCATGATGCTTGGAGAGCGAACAACCACCTTAGCCCGGGTTTTCAACGCTAGAGAAGGTCTTGATCGCAAGGACGATGCGCTTCCCGACAGGCTATTTGAGCCCCTTGAAACAGGCCCACTAACAGGAGTGAAATTAGACAGAGAAGAATTTGAAAAAGCCCTGGACTGTTATTATGAAATGATGGGATGGGATGTGGCCACCGGAGTGCCACGAGAGGCCAAGCTCTATCACCTCAACATCGCCGATCTTACCAGGTTTTAACGTATTGCTGCTCACAACAGTTTTGTTTCTTTGTCACTGAATCTTATTTTAGTTGTACCATTTAAGTCAACGAAGCAATTCGACGGCTTTGTTTTTCAGCGGAGTATCCCAACTGAATGGGCTGCCTAAAGGCCTTTAATAACCTTTAAAATCACATCTAAGGCTTCAAAGGTCAGCTCGAGGTGATCGATGATCCTGTCGCTGATCTTTGTTACAGATGCGCCAATATCTCAGAGGATAGAGCGACGGACCACATAAAGTACCTCTCAGACAGTAACATTTTAGATACAATGTTTCACTTAAACTAGTCCCATTTTCTGTCCTGCCTTTTCAATGGTATCAATAGAATAATCTATATCTTCTGCACTATGTGCGGCCGTCACTATGGCACGAAGCCTTTCTGTACCGGCAGTCACGACAGGTGAGGGGATTCCCTGAATAAATAATTTTTTATCCTGACAAAGTCTCGCCATCAACATTGCATTTTCTCTGTTACCGCAAATAATTGGAACAATTGCGGTTTCGGAATTTAAAGTATTAAATCCTCTTTTTATTAAACTGTCTCTGAAATATGTCATATTGGAATGTAAACGGCATATCCGTTCAGGCTCTTCATTGATGACTTCAAAAGAAGCAATCGCTGCAGCCACTAATGGAGGAGCTAAGGATGCTGAAAAAATAAATCCTGATGAATTGTGCTTCAATAATTTAATTATTTCAAAGCTTGAGGCAATATAGCCTCCCATGCTAGGAATGGCTTTACTCAAGGTTCCCATCTTAATATCGATTGTATCTTGTTCTAGATGAAAATGCTCTTCAATGCCGTGCCCAGTTTCACCTAATACACCTAATGAATGTGCTTCATCAACCATGAGCAATGCGTCATATTTTCGGCATATACGACTTAATTCCGGTAAATTGCTTATATCCCCATCCATGCTAAATACAGCATCCACAACAACTAATTTATTCTTTGTCAGATCAACTCTTTTAATACACTCTTCTAAATGCTCCATGTTATTATGATGGAATCGAACGAGTTTTGCCCCTGACAGAGAACAACCTTCCATAATACTTGCGTGATTTAGTTTATCACAAAATACAAAATCACCTCGTCTGACAATTGTTGAAATCGTTGCCAAATTGGCAATATATCCACTTGAAAAAACAATTGCAGATTCAGTATTGTGGCAATGAGCAATTATTTCCTCTAACTCATTATGCAAAGAAAGGGTTCCAGCTAGCAGACGGACTCCATGTGTTCCAGTCCCAAACTTCTCTATTGCTAATTGTGCTTTTTTCTTTATTTTTAAATGCCCGAGCAATCCAAGATAAGAATAAGAACTAAGCATAATCATTTCACCTCTTCCTTTTACCCGGACACGTCCATTGAATAGTTCTTCGATGGGTTCTAGATAGAAGTACAATCCCTGTTTTTTGCCTGATTCGATGGGCCATCTCGTTTTAGGTAATACGAAATCGTTCTTTTTTTTTGAGCCAAGAGCTTTCATATCCCCCCCCCTCCTCATATTTATTTTATGAATGGAGATTTGTTTGGCAAATCAACTAAAAAAAATTCATCTGGATCTTTTTGAATATAAACTACTACAGTGTTCCCCATCTGTCAATTGAGTGAAAACTCATTTTCATATGGCCTTCATCTGTTGTTTGACACTTTAATTAGATTGTATGCTTTATTGTGTCTACAATTTCGTCAATTAATGTGATATATTGAAGTTTCAATCCGTTGCAAATGTGGGTGATTTTTCAAAAAAACATAAAACCTTTCTGCTAAATATAAATCATGAGCAGACCAATATTTCTTTTTTCGCAAATACTTGTATTTGTGATAATTGAAATTTTTAATTGGTTAGGCTTCATTATTGATGAGATTTTTTATCCTTCCTACAGAAAAATCAATATCATTTCTCCTCATTACATAATCGGGATGCCTCGCAGTGGGACGACATATCTACACAATCTTTTAATTGCAGATAAAAAACGTTTTACCTCTATGAGATTTTGGGAAATTCTGTTAGCTCCATCGATTATTCAAAAAAAAATATTCCTTACTTTTAAAAAAATTGATAAAAAATTTAAACATTGTTTTTCAACGAAACTTCTTAAATGGGATAAAAGATTATTCCAAAAATATGAATCGATTCATCCATTAAGTTTTTTTAACTTTGAAGAGGATGACTACATACTTGTTCATATATTTTCAACTGTACATTTGATTTTCCCGTTTCCAGAAATCAAATATTTCAATTCTTTTATTAGATTTGACGAATGTTTATCAGAAAAAAGGAAAAAGAGAATAATGTTGTTTTATAAAAAATGTGTTCAAAAACATATGTACGTTTTTGGAAAGAATAAAACATATCTCGCAAAAAGCCCATTGCATACTTCAAAGCTACATTCCATAAAAAAAATATTCCCTGATAGCTTTTTTATTTACATGATCCGGAAGCCTCATCAAACCATCTCTTCCACAATTGGACTTTTAAATCTTTTCTGTGATGTGTTTTTCACTCCAGTTGATAGAGATTCACTCAATCAGCATGCAATAAGTTTGGCAGATTATAATTATCAATCCCTATTCATAAAGTTTAAATCGTGGCCAAAAGGCCAAGTCATCGTTGTAAAATTCGAAAATCTAACTCTTAGTCCTAGTTTAACTGTAGCAGGAATTTACAATCATTTTGGATATATGTTATCAGGTGAATACGAAAATTTTCTGGCCTCCGAAAATAAAAAAACATTAACTTATAATAGCAAACATAATCATTCACTCAATAAGTACAAACTCAAATTATCTGATATAAAAAAAATGTATGATCACATATATAAGGAGTACTACAATGATATTTGAAAAAGGACTTCTGTATAGATTCCCTTGGTCAAAAACTGACAATCCCGGTGCCTGGGTTGAAGTCACAGATAAATGCGATCTGGAATGTCAAGGTTGCTACAGACTTCAAATCGAGGGACATAGAGCTTTGGATAATATCAAAGAAGATATTATGGCCTGCAAAAAATTAACGAATTGTGATTGCATCACTATATCAGGTGGCGAGCCACTTCTTTATCCACAAATCATTGAAGTTGTTGATTTTGTTAAGAGAAATAGAATTAAGCCGATAATATTTACTAATGGAGAAAAATTAACTCGTCGATTGGCAGCAGAGTTGAAAAAAGCAGGTGTGGTAAAATTCCATTTTCATATCGATTCCGGTCAAAACCGTCCAGAATGGACAAAAAAATCAGAACCTGAATTGAATGAACTTCGACAAAGGTATGCCGATTTACTTTGGGATTTGGGTGGTGTACAATGCGGTTTTCATACGACGATTTATCGGAAGAATTTAAAATATATTCCTCAAGTCGTTAACTGGTGTATGAATAATACTCATAAAGTTCAACATATGTCATTTATTGCCTTTCGAGCAATTCCGATTGATAAGAACATAAGAATTATTGTTAACAACCAAACCATTGATCCGAAATTATTGAATAACAGCACATCTCAGTATGATGAGATAAACATTACTACCGAAGAAATGTACGAAAAAATCTATGAAGAATTTCCTGATTTAATCCCCAGTGCCTATTTAAATGGCTCTACTAAATATGACACCTTTAAATTTATTATTATTTCTAATTTCGGATCGAAAAAAACAAATTATGGCGTACTTGGAGCTAAAACCATAGAATTAGCGCAGGTTTTTTATCATATTCTTTATGGAAAGTATTTTGCTTTTTTAAAAAAACCTATCATTGGAAAAAAAATATTTTTATTATTTTTCATCGATAAGAGAATTCGTGTTGCATTAAAACATTTTCTTATCGCATGTATTAAGAATCCTTTAGAGATATTGAACAAAGTTTACGTTCAAAGCATTCATCTTCAACAACCAAATGAAATTATTGATGGAAAGATTAATTTATGTGATGATTGTGTTAATATGATGGTTTATAGGGGGAATCTTATAAATTCCTGCCGGCTGGACGAATACAGGATTTATGGAGACTCATTTAGTATTACTAAAACTTAATATTTTCGTTGATTCGAATGCAAATCGATACACAACAGTTATTTAAATTACCTTGGTCTAAATCTGACAATCCCGGTGCATGGGTAGAAGTGACAGATATATGCAATCTAAACTGCCCCGGCTGCTTTCGGCATACTCTCGAAGGTCATCGGTCGCTGGAGGAAGTGAAAAAAGATATCATTAAAATTGCAAATCTAACAAACTGCAGCCGAATTGCCATAGCAGGAGGGGAGCCACTTATATACCCACATATTGTTGAAACGGTGAATTGCATCTCAAGTATTGGATTAAAACCAATAATACTTACAAATGGAATCAACTTAACCTGGGATTTACTGCTTAAATTAGAGCAAGCTGGACTATATCAATTTTATTTTCACGTAGATAGTGGTCAAAACCGACCGGATTGGGAGAATAAACCTGAGCCAGAATTGAATGAATTGAGACAATACTATGTTGATTTAATCCATAAGCTAAAAAAAGTCCGATGTGGATTTAACATCACAATTAACCGATCCAATCTTGAATTTATTCCAGAGATTGTAAAATGGTATCGAAAAAATATTTCAAAAATTCAGCATCTATCGCTCATTGCTCAACGAGGTATTCCCCTCTTAGAAGGATACGATTATTATGTCAATGGAAAAATTGTGAATCCAAAACAATTGCCTAACGCAATATCTGATTTAAATGAAATAAATATATCAATAGAAGAAATGTACAATATTTTAATGTCACAATGTGACACAATATTTCCTGCTGCTTATTTGAATGGAACTGCAAAAACTAATACATATAAATTTCTTATAATCATTAACATAGGCACTAAAAACAATATTTATGGTGAGATTGGACCAAAGACCATTGAATTGTATCAATATATTCATCATTTATTTAAGAAAAATTATTCTGCTGTCATTCCCAAGGTCAGCAAAGCAATATTTTTTCTTTCTTTTACAGATAAAATATTGCGTAAATCATTTGTCAGATTTTTAAAAACAGCGATTAAAAATCCTTTGAACGTCCTTCATAGAATTTTCGCGCAACAATTGGTTCTCCAACAGCCCTTTGAAATTATTGACTGCGAAACTAATTTGTGTGACGGATGTGTCAATTTAATGCTGTATAAAGGAAGTCTTATAAATTCATGCAGACTTGATGAGTACAGACTGTTGGGAGGACCTCTAACTATGGTCAAACATAACAAACCCTCTTCATAACTCAATTAAAAAAACAGCTTTTCAAGTCGTCAGAAGCAAACGTTGGGATAGCAGAAATGGAGGTTCCTGTATAAAGCTGGCGAGGTTGAAGAAGCTTTGGTAGCGAAGTCTATTGAAAAGGCGTTGAATTCAATTTGTCATATTTGGAATTCGTCCATGTTCTTCAAGCAGTGCCAAAGATTCCAGTCTCTCTGCAAATTCAATCAGAATTCTGGGCAGGTACCTAGAGTATTCCTTTGTGCAACCGTTTATTTAGCTAGAAGCTGTCTGTGGGTTGACAATTTCAGGGATTTCATATACTTTAATAGAGCTCTCAGAGGGGTAATTTGGCGAACTTTTTAACAAAACCTTGACAAACTTTTAACAATGTTTTGACAACTTTTCCTGGCAGATGGGCGATTATAGACTCGAGAAAACAAAAAAAAATTCCATCTCTGAAATAAATCAAAAAAAAAGGGAGGGCAACATGCTAAAAAAAATAACGGCTGTATTAACAGCGGTGGCATTTTTCATTTTTTCTGTGTCCTGTGTTTCTCACTATACTAAACAAGAAAATATCGAGACAGCATCTAGTTCCAAAAAGCAAAGAATGAAGATCGTGGGAGTGCAAACCATTGCAGGAGAATATTTTGAATTTTCCCCAAAAATGCCAGCGGCCATTTCTGGAGGAACTATTTCCGGAAAGGCCATTGTTGAAAAAGTTTTGGAAATCAATAAGTCTGACATCGAAAAGCATCAAAAAAAATCTCCTATGAAATATTCCGACATAATCAGAATAAAAGATGGGACAACATACGAAGTTCATTCTTACAATGAAACAAGGTTTATAATAATCATAACAAAATTGTATGAATGGACTTCTATTCCCTTGAATCGGGCTGAGCTGGTGTGGGTGCAAAAATCTAGAGTTGGCGTTGGAAATATAGTTCTCGCTATAATTGTCTTTGCTGCTGTGGCAGCCATAATTGATGCTATGGCTGCCTCTGGGTCCCGTAGCATGGGCTCGAGCTGTCCGTTTGTTTACTCCTTTGACGGAAACACGTACACATTCGATGCTGAACCCTATGGTGGGGCCATCTGCCAGGGTTTGGAGAGAACTGAATGGTGCACGCTCGAACATATCAAGGAAACTAGCGGGCAGTACAAAATCCGGTTATCCAATGAATTGGAAGAAACCCAACACACAAATCAGGTCGCATTACTGGTTGTCGATCATCCAAAGAATGCAAGCGTTTTTCCCGATATTTCAGGCAAAATCCACACGATTGCCGACCCTGTCACTCCGGATAAAGTCTTTGACAGCCTGGGCAATGATCTGATGCCCTACTTCGCCAAAAAAGATAGGATTTTTTGGACCACCCGGTTCGAGGACAAAAACCCGGACAGAAAAGAGGATTTGAGAGATGAGCTCATCCTCGAGTTTCCTAAACCTCGAGGTGCAAAAACCGCCAAACTTCTCGTCAATGCCGGAACAACTCAGTGGGGATCACATGTTATAAAGCGGTATCTGGATTTATACGGCAACACCGTTCATGACTGGTACAACAGCGTTAAAAAACAAGGGCCTGATTATTATCGGTTCGTTAACATGCACCTCAAAGATGAGCTTTATGCACTTAACATCCGTGTCCAAACAGAAAAAGGGTGGGTGATGAAAGGATTCATGCGAGGCGGAGGCCCCCTCATCTTCAAAGACAAAGTTTATCCCCTGGACATCAGTGATGTTCCGGGTGATGTGCTCAAAATCAAACTCACGCCCCCTGCGAATTTCTGGATGATCAATCATCTTGCTGTGGATTATTCCCCAGATTTTCCGGTCGATATCAAACAGATCGAACTTACTTCAGCTAGCGACAATAGCGGCCGGGATGTCCGAAGCATCCTGGCTTCGGATGACAATGACTATTATGTTATGCCACACACAGGAGACCAGGCGGAATTGATTTTCGAGCCTCCCCCTCACAAACCGGGAATGCAGCGTTCTGTGATCCTCAAAATCAAGGGATATTATGATATTCATCTGGAAGCCAAAGGCAAGCCGCAGCTCGCCCTTATCGAAAGGCTGCAAAAAGAACCCGGATTTGTGGTTCAACACGCATTCAAAGAGTATTTGAAATGGAAGAATGAGGTTATGACGACTTACATCTCCCAATGTGACCGATGACGATTCCTTCTGAGCCAAAAATAATTACCGGTTGGAGATTATCCCCGCTCCGATTGGCTTTTTTTGCCTCGATGGCCAAATATTCCCTCCAGAAAAAAAAGTATCCTCTATTTTCCTGGGCGCCACTTCAATTGATCAGGAACAGAAAAATGTTGGCCATTACAAAGGCTGTTAAGCTGGCCAATCAATATTACGTCGCCATCAATAGGGTACCTCATTGGCCATCCAAGGCATTTGATCAGAGGATCGCCAATGGGGGCTTCAACATCCACGCGGTAGGTACGCCCAAGAATAAACAAGTCGATTCTGTGATTTTGGCCATCACCCGCAAATGTCCCTACAACTGCACGCATTGCTACGAGAAGTCAAATCTGTCTGAAAACGAATCCGTTCCAATAGAGATGTGGATGGCTGTCATCCAAAAGATTCAACAAAAAGGAGCCAGCATCATCGTGTTATCCGGGGGCGAACCCATACTACGGTTTGAAGGATTGTTGGCGGTATTGGAGGCCTGTGATCAAAGTCTTTCGGATTTTCATCTTCATACTTCAGGCCATGGGATGACACAGGAAAAAGCAATGGCTCTGAAAAATGCCGGTCTTCAGGCCGCAGGGATTAGCCTTGATGATTTCAGGCCAGCTCGGCATGACTCATTCAGGGGGTACCAAGGCGCATACAGAGAGGCTGTCCACGCCATCGCATGTTTCCTCCAAGCCGGCATATACCCATACATAAACGTCTGCCTGCACAAGGATCTCATCCAGGAAGGGGGATTATGGCGCCTCTTTCAACTGGCAAAAGAATTGAGAGTGGGCACCATAAACTTATTGGAACCAAAATCTTGCGGTGGTTATGCATCTAATAACGCCGACATTTTATTTTCAGATGAAGATAGGATAACGGTCACAGATTTTTTCTTAGAGGCCAATCGCAATAAACATTACAGAGACTATCCTCTGGTTTCCTATATGTCCTATTTTGAACGGCCTCATCGTTTTGGATGTCTCATGGGAGGTCTCTCCCATTTCTATATCAACAGCCTGGGTGACGTGGTGCCATGTGTATACCTGCCTGTTTCCTTTGGAAACATTCTCGAGGAGGATTTTTCCACGATTTTCAAAAAGATGAGACAGGCCGTGCCTTTTCCCTTGAAAAAAGAGTGTTCATCGGTGTGTCTGGCAAAAAAAATGGAAACAAAAAGAGGGCTAGACTTCTCCTCCCCTGTTCCTTTTGAAAAGATAGAGAACGCTTGGCAAGATCTTTTTATCTGAAGATATGAATTAGTGAATGATTACAAAGATAAGATTTTAAAAAGATAAGAATTTCCTTTTTTGGCGTACTCCTTATTCTTCGCTATTTCTCCTTATATCCATCCACTAACAGGGATGAAATTAGACAGAGAAGAATTTGAGAAGGCATTGGATTATTATTATGAGATGATGGGATGGGATGTGAACATCGCTGATCTTACCAGGTTTTAAACGCTCGGTTTCTTTCTAAAGTTTTATTTCTTTGTCACTGAATCTGAGTATTTCGATATTTTTTAGGTTATCGGATCCGTCTCTCTGTGGCTGATTATCCTCAACGGTGATCGCTTCCTCGGTTTCTGTGATTTTATACTGCGAGTATGTGCCTGAAAACACGGCCGTATCTGTGCCGGTTCCGCCGTCGATGGAATCGTTTCCGCCTCTTCCTTCGAAGACATTATTTCCTGCATTCCCTGTGAGGGTATTATCAAAGTTGTTGCCAATCAGATCAGCATTGTTGCTTCCCGTCAAAATAACATCGACAAGATGCTGCGATTTATAAGTGTAAACCAAGGATTCGTCGAATTTAAGAGAAAAAGTTCCTTCGAAATACTCCGGCAGTTCAGGCGTGTAAGTCAGATAGGGAGGGAAGAATTTTTGGATCAAGGTATATCCATCTGGGTCGAGCTCTTTCATTCTCTCACGGCTGCCGGCAAAATAACGTCCGAAATGGGAATGGCCCTCTGGCACATCCTCAGGCTTGATCTCTCTCCCCTCATATTTTTTCGGTCTCATCGTCCACAAATCATAATAATTATCGATGAGGACTCCGACATATTCGTTGGGGTGCTCTTGTGGTTCATCATCCGGCCAAGCCCGCCATCCTATCTCTGCCGCCGCGTCATTGGTCTTCCGCATTTCAGCCAGCATCTCGGGCTGGGTTACCTTGATGCCATTGTCATGAACGAGATGCCAGATTTCTTCAAATGAGGCATCACGCGTTATGTGGTTCATGTAGTCCGCTGTTCCCTCGGCCGGGTTTTCATTCCCACGCAAGTCCTGCATGCTCAAATCCGTTCCTCTTCCCAAAGGACCGCGCATCGCCTCGTGAAGATCGGGTTCGGTATTAAAAAAGACCATGGTAGCTTTTCTATCTGCCATAGCATTTGCAATCACAGATTTGTCGTTCCCATATTCCGATCCTGGATGGTCGGTCAAGATGAACTGGAGGACATTTCGGCCTTTCTTGATTTGATCATCTGTCCAACCTGCTTGAGCCAGGATGTGGATGGGTTTCCCGTTGGGAGCTATGATTTTGGTGTATTTTGTGAAGACATCCCGGAATACGGCAGGGACATTTTCCGGCAATTCCACAATGCCGTTTGGTGACGCAGAAATGTCAATTTCCGGAAGAGTGACCAGCTCCTCGTCAGACTTTTTGCATGCGAAAAATATCATGAAACCAAGGATTAAAAAAATGACGCCTATTTTTCTCATCGGCACTCCTTTTTTTATGATTGTATCGTTTCTTACTATCACAAGTGATCCAAGAGATCAAATTATTCCTCTCTGGCTTGATTCAAGTGAAAAAAAATATTAAGATTTTAACATCAAAAATAAGGAGGGAAACAATGGTACTAAAACGATTTTTATTGGTCATTTTTATGTCAGTATTGGCCTTAAACCTGCTGTTGACAGCGAATCCGAAAGGGCAAAAAATTCCGATAAAAACGGTACTGACCAATTGCAATGTCATCGACTGCACAGGGAAAGAACCCCTTAAGAATATGTCCGTTGTGATTGTCGGGAATACCGTTACGGATATCCTTCAAGGGCCCTATAAAAAATCAGAGAATGAAGATAATGTCAGGGTATTGGATTTGGAGAATGGATATGTCATTCCGGGTTTGTGGAATGTGCACATGCACATGGCTGCACTCCTGCCCGATCCCAACCATCTCCAGGATAATGAATCCTTACCTTCGGCCGTCATCCGAGCCGGTTTGAACGCCATGGATGGTCTTTGTAACGGATTCACGAGTATCCGGACAGTGGGGGAGAGGGATTATCTGGATATAGCTTGGAGAGATGCATTTGACAGCGGGTATTTTATGGGCCCCAGGATCTTTGCCAGCGGAGATGCCATTTCTCCAACCGGGGGACATCGCGGTGATTTTGCGGGCGGAGCCGATGGGCCGGCAGAAGTCAGAAAAGCGGTACGCTCGCAGATCCAAAACAGTGTTAACTGGATCAAGATCATGGAAGTGGAGATGCTTGACGATGAGGTCGAGGCCGCTGTGGAAGTTGCCCATCACAATGGATTGCGTGTCGCGGCCCACTCGAGAGAGCCGGCCACTTACCGATCCGTAAAATTGGGCGTAGATTGTATCGAGCACGGTTATGGATTGAAAGATGAGACCATCAAGCTGATGGCCGAAAAAGGGACCTTTTATGTTCCCACTATCATCTGTAACCTGAGCGATCAGTACATCAAGATGCGGGACGAACGGCTGGCTAGGTTGGGTTATTCCGAAGATGAAAAAGTCACCTGGGGTCGTACCCTTGTCGCCTATGCGGATGAAAGATCCCAGGACCATGCCTTTCACCAGAGACAAGCATTGCAGAAGGCGGTCAAAGCTGGTGTGAAGGTATGCATAGGCTCTGATTCCACTCCTATCGGAGAAATCGGTATCCTGGAAATAGAACAATTCGTACTTTCCGGTATCAGTGAGATGGACTCACTCATTGCTGCCACGCGCAATTGTGCAGACCTGTGTGGCGTGCTGGATAAACTGGGGACTGTGGAAAAAGGCAAGCTGGCCGATCTTTTGGTTATTGCAGAAAATCCCCTAGAAAACATTTCCAACATCCGAAAGGTTAAAATGGTCTTTAAAGATGGTGTTTTGGTCGACTTGAATCAGCCCCAGGGAACTGCCAGT
>RCNB010000454.1_pt1 | contig 28383 bp, 24 predicted proteins | sample 2041321 | NCBI WGS metagenome assembly RCNB01 (sample SAMN09708232, study PRJNA481090) | Marine sediment metagenome, whole genome shotgun sequencing project. | reverse complement strand
ATTTTACCCTTTTTTTGGCCGAGCCCTATTACTAAAAAGCTTTGCTGACCGACCTTTATCCTTTTACCTAGAGGATCTGTGTATGGAAATAATTTATAAGTAATATCGTTGCCAATGATACAGACGTAACGAGAATGATCTTCATCTTCCCTTTGTATATGCCTACCCCCTGTTAGTTCTAATACCGATCCTATCAGGTGGTCAATATGAGTCACGCCTCTGACTGATACTCCATTCAGAGATTGATTCCGCAACTTTACAGTTCGACTCGTTTCTGTGGAAGCCCCCACCAATTCGCATTCGCTGCATCGGCTGCGAATGAGGGTGAGATCTCTTCGAGCGAATTGCTCTCTCAGATCTTTAATGGTTCTTACGGTAAGGGAAAATTTGCGGATAGAAAAATCGTTGGCTCCGTAAAAAGCCATTTTGGAGTACACATAGTTGTTCAAGCCTTGGATGATGGATACCACGGCTATGATGGTGAGAACACCGATAATGATTCCCAACAGTGTGAGGAATGTCCGGAGCTTGCTCGACCAGAGAGAACTCATGGCCATAGCCACGGATTCACCCACGTGCATTCTTCTAATTCTTTTATTCATCTGGATTCATTATATATGATACGAAAAACCGAAGGAATAGGTTTTTTCCCGTGATCTTAAAAAAGCTCAAATAGGCTTTTAGGAATGGTTTTGCTCCCGTGCAGATTTTTAACGCCATTCCCTCACCGCTCTTCTCGGCGGCTGCGGAACTGCGCGCGTTAACTCCCAACATGTGCTACTCTAACCTCTGTTCCCATGCTTGTCCGGATCTCTAATCCTTTAGTGTAGCCGTGCTCAATACATCCTCGCCGTCTGACTCTGTCAGATTCCCTCAAAGAGTGGTTCGTGAAGGCTAAATCTTCAATGGTCGCTTCAACCATCCCTAAAAGCCTTTTCTATCACGGAAAAAAGTATATTTACTTAAGGAAGATTGAGGTTGACAGTTCTGGGATAAGGAACCAAAATAATAAAAGAGAGATGAAGGCAGTAGCATTAAAAGGCAGAAACATCCGTGTTGAGGAGTGGCCGGATCCTGTGCCGGCAAAGGGGGAGGCGCTGATCAAGGTTACCAAGGCAGGAATCTGCAACACGGACCTTGAGCTTGTGAAAGGATACATGAATTTCGAGGGAATTTTGGGCCATGAATTCGTGGGCCGGGTAGTCGACGCTTATGAAAAAGAATGGATCGGGAACAGAGTTGTCGGAGAAATTAACATACCTTGTGGGCAATGCGAGATTTGTCTTGGAGGAGATCCCAAACATTGTCCATCAAGGGAGGTGTTGGGTATCAATCATAAAGATGGGGTTTTTGCCGAATATGTGACTCTTCCTCTGGAAAATTTGCATGTCCTCCCCTCGAACGTATCCGATGCTGAAGCGGTGTTTGTCGAACCTCTGGCTGCAGCCATTACCATTTTTGACCAAATTTGTCCCGGCCAGAACAATGATGTGTTGATTTTGGGGGATGGAAAACTGGGGCTTTTAGCAGCGCAAGTCATGCAAACCCGTTCGCCTAACATTTTTTGTGTCGGTCATCATCCCAGAAAACTCGCCTTGATCGAGAAAAGGGGAATCCTGACCTCACATGATGCTCGCAAATGGGATCGAAAGTTCGATTTCGTTGTCGAAGCCACAGGAAATCCAAAAGGGATCGAGGAGGCCCTTTGTTTTATCAAACCCAAAGGAAAGATCGTTGCAAAAAGCACTTATTATGGTCTGGCTAAAATCGATATTTCAACTCTTGTTGTGAACGAGATTCAATTACTCGGTTCTCGGTGTGGTTCTTTTGCCAATGCCCTGGAATTTCTGAAAAAAGAATCGGTCGAGTTGGAAAAAATGGTGGATGCAGATTTTCCTCTGGAGAATGCCCAGAAAGCCTTCGAAAGAGCAAAAAATCCCGAAGTGATCAAGGTTCTATTGACTCCCTAAAAAAAAATAAGAAGGAGATTTTATGGTGTTTGATACGCAAACATGTGTTTACCACCGCCAACCGGGCAAGGAAAACACGCAGAAGACGTTGGAGATCGCGGCTCAAAGAGCCAAGGAATTGGGAATCAACACTGTTTTAGTGGCCTCGACGGCCGGGGAGACGGGGCTGCTGGCTGCCCGTATTATACAAGCAGCAAAAGTCGTTGTCGTCACTCATTCCACCGGTTTTCTGAAGCCCGATATTCAGCAGCTTCAACCGGATATGAGGAATCGGATCGAGGAAGTGGGAGCCCAGGTACTCACCTGTCAACATGCCCTGGGAGGGGTGGGACGAGCGGTTCGGAAAAAGCTGAATACCTATGAGTTGGAAGAGATCATGGCCTACACATTGCGCATATTCGGCGAAGGGACGAAAGTGGCTGTGGAAATCGCATTGATGGCAGCAGATGCTGGGCTTGTGTCTACCCAGGAACCTTGCATCTCGGTAGGGGGGACAGATCAGGGGGCGGATACCGCGATTCTGCTGCAGCCAGCCCATGCCCAGAATTTTTTCGACATGAAAATTCTGGAAATTCTGGCGAAACCACGACTCATTTAATGTTACATGGAAACGTAAATTAGGAGGAAAAAAAATGAATAGCAGAGTGTTTCGATTATTAGTTCTGATGGTGTTCAGTGTTATTTTGGTTACGGGTGCTGCCGCCAAAAGCGGTTTTTTTATCGGTGTTCAAGGGGGCTGGTCTATGCAGAAACCCAGCTTTGAAGAAGTGAAATTCGATTCGGACTCAAGCTTTCTCTATGGCGCTCGGATAGGCGTAAAGTTCATGATGTTTGCCATCGAAGCCAACTTTTTCCAAGCGGCCCATAACCTTGTGGTAAAGGAATTGGTGGCCTTTGATTGGGACGGCGTCGAAGTCGATTATAATTACTTGGGTATTAACGCAAGGGTGTACATTCCCCTTATTCTCGTGCACCCCTATTTCACAGTCGGCTATGGATCATATTCTGCCAATCTCAAAGATATCGGCAAAGATTCCAACAGAGGGATCAATGTTGGAGTGGGAGTGGAAGTACAACTTGGGGACAAATTTTCGTTGATGGCAGAGGGAAAGTATCACAATGTGAAAGTAGATATCCAAGAGTCTGAAATGGAACTGAAAAATTACACCTTGAGCGGAGGTTTTAACATTTATTTCTAAAAAAGAGAAGGGGACGTCCCCAATAGGGAAAAATGAAAATAAGGCTGAACAAATACCTGGCGCTTGCAGGAATTGCATCGAGAAGAGAAGCGGATAGAATGATTTCTGAGGGCCGCGTGAGTGTAAACGGGGAAATGGTCGACATGTTGGGTATCCAGGTAGATGGGGAGAAAGATAAGGTCGAAGTGGATGGGAAGAGTGTCAAACCGATGAAATCGGGAGTCTACGTGATATTGAACAAACCACCAGGCTATTTGGTTACGGCCAAAGATCCGTTCCAGCGTCCCACCATCATGAATCTTCTCCCCTCTATGAAAAACAGAATTTTCCCGGTGGGAAGATTGGATTTTGATTCCGAAGGTTTGCTGTTGCTCACTAATGATGGGGATTTGGCCAATCGGTTGATGCACCCAAGCTATCAAGTGATAAAGGAATACCGTATAAGGGTCAAACCCAAACCCGATCTGTCTGCTCTTGCCACGCTGCAAAAGGGGATTTCTTTGGATGGGAAAAAAACGGCACCAGCAAAATTTAGTATCCTTACAACGACCGTGAAAGGCACCCTTCTTATGGCAAAAATACATGAAGGACGAAAAAGGGAATTGAGAAGGATGTTCGAATACATGGGATTCCGGGTGCTCGCCCTCAAAAGAGTGAAATTAGGGAACCTCCACTTGGGACATCTCAAAAAAGGGAAGTGGCGTCATCTCACCCGGGATGAAGTTGCCCGGCTTAAAAAGAAAGTAGGATTACGCTGACTCCTTTCCTTTATCCTTATTGCTGGGAGCAGAAAAGGTTTTCCAACTCTTGGCCAATCGTTGCAGCTCCTGGTCGACGAGATAATTTACCGTCTCTTCCGGGAATGTCCCATTCTTTTGTCTTTTGCCTGCCTTTGTGCCTGTTAATATCTCGATACCCTCATCGATGCTTTTAATCGGATAGATATGGAATTTTCCCTCCGATACGGAATCGACCACTTCTTTTCTTAGCATGAGATTTTGCACATTCTGGTGTGGGATGATTACACCTTGATCTCTGGTCAAACTTTTGGCCTTGCACACTTCGTAGAATCCTTCGATTTTTTCGTTTACACCACCGATGGGCTGGATTTCACCTTTCTGATTCAGAGATCCGGTGACGGCGATATCTTGGCGGAGGGGAAGTTTTGAGAGACTGGAGAGGATGGCATAAACCTCTGTGGAGGATGCGCTATCTCCGTCTACTCCTCCGTAGGACTGTTCAAACGCCAAACTAGCAGATAAGGAAAAGGGTTTATTTTGTGCGTATTTGCCCCTCAAGTATCCCCCCAGGATCAACACGCCCTTGTTATGAGTTCGGCCGCTCATGTCAGCTTCCCTCTCGATGTTGATAACACCGGCCTTTCCGACGGCCGTGGAAGCTGTTATCCGGGTCGGTTTTCCAAAAGAAAATTCTCCCATCGCGTAAACCGAAAGGCCGTTTACTTGTCCCGTTTCGCTCCCATCTGTGTCGATCATGATAGTGCCTTCTTCGATCATTTCCTGGATCTTGTCTTCGATCAGGCTAACTCTCTCAAATCTTTCCCTGATCGCTTGTTCAACATGTTCCCGATCGACATGTTTGCTGTTGTCTTTTTTTGACCAATAACATGCTTCACGGATAACATCCGCTAAGATATGGAAACGTGTGGAGATTTTTTTCTGCTTTCCTGCAAGCCTGGTCCCGTATTCGATTATGGCTGCTATTCCCTGTTTGTTAAAAGGATTGAGCTTGTCCTCATCGCAAATTTTTTTGATAAACTGGGCGTATTCCATTATGGTTTTGTTGTCTTTTTTTGTTACAGAGTCGAATTCAGATTTGATTTTGAAGATTTTTTTAAAATCGGCGTCAAGAAAATACAGAAGGTTGTATATGTGGGCATCTCCGATCAGAACGACTTTGACATCTATGTTGATCGGCTCCGGCTTCAATCGGCTTGCGGAGATCAGATACATTGAAGCAAGATTTTGTATATCAAGGGTTTGATACTTCAGCGTGCGTTTGAGGGTTTGCCATACGCCAAGTTCCACCAACACATCCAGCGCATTCATAACCAGGTATCCACCATTAGCCTTGAGAAGGGATCCCGCTTTGATCTTTGTGAAATTTGTCTGCCATACTCCAGATCTGCTCACTGTGGCCTCTATGGATCCAAAAATGTTAAGGTAATTGGGATTGGTTTCCATAACCACCGGCGTTCCTTTGATATCAGAATTGTCGATCAGAAGATTTACACTGTATTCTAGGAAAGGATCGATGAGTTCTCTTTCTTTTGTTTCCTTCTGAGGGGCCTTAAAAAGTTCGATATGTTTGACAAGGTTAATTTCCACGTCATCCAAGTAGTCCAAGATTTTTTGCGCATCGAATTGCGAACGGATCTCTGCTATTCCACCTGTTATTATTGGGATTATGGATTCCTCATCCCAATCTTTGAGCATTCGGCGGGTTTTTTCCTCCGATTCCTTGAGTTTTGAGAAGATCTCTTCCAGTTTATCTGTCAATTCTTCGTATTTTTTCTTAAGCCCCTCCAGTTTTTCTTTTGGGTATTTTCCCTCTCTGACCATGATATCCAGCTGATTAAAAGGAGTGGGTTTCTCTTCGATTACCGGGATGAGGTCGGGCTTGACAAACATGCCCATTTGGACCTGAATGACAGAAAAGCCTTCCTGGGCGACCTTCTCTTCGAATGCCTTAAGAATCTTTTTTTGAATTTTTTGCTGGCTCTCGACGATTTCATCTCTTTTTTCTGTGTAGTACTTGCTTTTCAAAAGTTCAGGGATGTTGGATTTGAGCATCCCGATAAGAAGCTCCATGGCTTCTTTGAAATGTTTGCCTTGCGCAGCGGGAAGAATGATGAGAGTGGGCTCATCTGGATTTTTAAAATTGTTCACATACAGAATATCATCCGGTTTCTCCTCTTCCTTGCGCATTTTTTCGAGGAGCTGTTTTATGGTCGTTGTTCGTCCTGTCCCGACCATTCCGGTAACAAAGATGTTGTAGCCGAGGCTGTGGATGTCTAGACCTGTCTGAATGGCTTTTAAAGCCCGCTCTTGGCCGATGATCCCCTCGCAAGCTTTACATTCATCGCTCGATTCAAAAGGAATTTTTTCTGGGTCAAGTGTCCAAGACAGCCTATCGGGAGTGAGTTCCTTAAAACCTGTCGCTTTTTTCATCTGTGTATCCTCCATCCATCTATCCTGAACTATTCATAAAAATGCCGATGCTTTTTTTACTTCAGCAATATCAGGATGTTATCCTGATATCACTGAAAATGAAAAAAATTCATTTTTAAGAGTACCATTCTTTCGAGTTTATATAAACCTTAATGTTAGAGTTGGCAGGATCGGCATCGGCATTTTTTACCCTTCGGGCGAGCCGATCTCACTGCATCTGATTCGTTGCGGTCCATTTGCAGTACACTTGTACAGCAGCATGGACCGACGTCTCGCATCTGCAGCAAGCTTGGCTCGTGAATAATCCAGGATATAATGTCATGTAAATTATTTTGTAGCACAATTTTCTTTTAATGTAAAATGGGGACGTCCCCATTGAATTATTGAATTTAAAGACCTATATCTGTTAAAATAGGAAAAATTTCCGAGGAAGCAAGAGTGAACAACATTTGCATAGAAAGAGTTACAACGCGAAAAGACCGGAAGATATTTGTGTATTTTCCATGGAAAGTCTATAAAAATGACCCTAATTGGATTCCTCCCCTAGTCCTGGATTTCAAGGAAAAAATAAACAAGGAAAAGAATCCTTTAAATAAGGAGGAATTGTGGATTATGTGAATGTGCAACTTCGAAAGGAAGCTCCTCTTGGCTGGATAATCATCAAACGGCCGGACAAACTGAATGCGCTGAATGCCGAAACGATCAGAGAGCTGTATTCTGCCTTCATGTCCCTGCGTGATGATCCTGAAATCAAGAGTGTGATCCTGACAGGATCAGGTGATAAAGCCTTCGTGGCAGGAGCAGATATCAGTGAATTGGCCAGGCTGGATCAAGCATCCGGAAAAGACTATGTGCTGGAAGGTCAGGAACTTACAAAATTGATAGAGAATTACAGAAAACCAGTCATCGCTGCCATCAATGGTTATGCTTTAGGCGGCGGAACAGAACTCGCCCTGGCCTGTCATATCCGGATTGCATCGGAAAATGCCAAGATGGGACAGCCCGAGGTGAAACTGGGTTTGATTCCTGGCTTTGGGGGCACACAAAGATTGGCCCGGTTGGTTGGAAAGGGAAAAGCCATGGAGCTTGTCCTCAGCGGAAAGATGATCGATGCACAAGAAGCATTGGCCATTGGTCTAGTCAATAGTGTCGTACCCCAAAGTGATCTGGTATCCACATGTGAAGTCTTAGCCAGGGAAATGATAGCGAATGCCCCCCTGGCTCTGGAATATTCCATCCGTGCTATCAATGAAGGATTGGACAAAAGCCTGCCCGAGGGTTTGCTCCTTGAAGCAGAACTCTTCGGCACTGCCTGTTCCTCAGAGGATAGCGATGAAGGAACAAAGGCCTTTCTGGAAAAAAGAAAGGCCAATTTTCAAGGAAAATGAGGGAGAAATAAAATGGAAACTTACCAGGGAAAATTGCAAGCGGCTGGCCTTAAGATCGGCATTGTTCTCAGCCGGTTTAACCAGTTTATTTCAGAAAGACTGTTGGAAGGAGCACTGGATGCTCTTCTTAAGATAGGGGCAGAAGAGAAGGATATCTCCATCTATAAGGTCCCTGGTTCTTTTGAAATTCCAGTCTTGACAAAAAAACTGGCAAAAGCAGGAAAAGTCGACGGCATTCTTTGCTTAGGAGCATTGATCAGGGGGGATACTCCGCATTTCGATTTCCTGAGTGCAGAGGTCACAAAGGGATTAGCCCAGATTGCCATGGAAGACGGGATTCCAGTCGGCTACGGGATACTGACTGTGGATACGATCGAGCAGGGCATAGAAAGAGCGGGAACAAAAGTCGGCAACAAAGGTTATGATGCCGCCTTTGCTCTCGTGGAAACGCTGAGCCTGTTAAAGGAATCTGGGCTTGATTGAACGATACCTTTATGGGTAAAAGACGGAAAGCCCGAGAAAGTACGCTTCAGATTCTTTTCCAGCTGGAATTTGACAACACCAAACCGGAAGAAGTTTTTGATTCTTTTTGGAAGAACAAAAGGGCCGCAAAAGAGATTAAGGAGCACAGTCGATGGCTTGTGGACAAAATCACGTCTCATCGTGAAAACATCGACCACCTCATTCAATCCGTTTCTGCGAACTGGCGTATATCTCGGATGGCTATCGTGGACCGCAACATCTTGCGGATGGCAGTCTGCGAACTTTTGTACGAAGAGAGTCTTGCCCCTGCGATTGTTATCAACGAAGCCATAGAAATAGCAAAAAAGTACAGCAGCGAGGACGGAGCTACTTTTGTCAACGGGATATTGGATGCCGTTAGAAAAGAAATTCAGGCGATGAAAAAAGCGCCTGAGGAAGAAAAAGATGTCTGATACAAAAAATAAATCCAAAAAGATCGATCAGGAGATTGCTCGTGAACAGAAAATGGAAAAACTGGTACAGGAGGGAATAGACCTCTTTCCTCACAATGTCTCCATTTCCCATACCATCATGGATGTCCTCACAGATTATTCCGAGATTTCCTCAGAAGAACTGGAGGAGAAAAAAATTGAGGTTTTTGTGCCGGGAAGGATCATGTCTATCCGCAAGATGGGCAGGGCGACGTTCTTTCATATCGGGGACAGCAAAGGAAAACTGCAAGTTTACCTGCGAGAGGATAAGGTGAGTGAACAAAGCTACACAGTGTTCTCTTTTGTTGATATCGGAGATATGCTGGCAGTCAAGGGCATTCTGTTTAAAACGAGGACCGGAGAGCTTACTATAATGGCCGAATCTTTTGTGTTTTTGGCCAAATGCTTGCATCCCCTGCCAGAGAAGTGGCATGGCCTGCAAGATGTGGAGCTCCGCTACAGAAAACGCCATCTTGATTTGATCATGAATCCTGGAGAAAGCGATGTTTTCAGGCTCAGGAGTTCAATCATGGGCCACATCAGAAAATTCTTTGATGAAAGGGGTTTTATCGAAGTCGAAACCCCAATGATGCAGGTCATTCCTGGCGGGGCTCTGGCACGGCCGTTTAAAACCTTTCACAATGCTCTTGGGATGGACTTGTATTTGCGTATCGCGCCGGAATTGTATCTCAAAAGGCTGATCGTGGGGGGCTTGGAGCGCGTTTATGAGATCAATCGGAATTTCCGTAACGAAGGGATTTCTTCCGAACACAACCCTGAATTCACGATGTTGGAATGGTACCAGGCCTACAGCGATTATTATGTCATGATGGATATGACCGAAGAATTGATCTGTTACCTTGGAGAAACTCTGTTAGGAAACGATGAAATTTCTTTCGGGGAACATAAGATTTCGTTGAAAAGACCTTGGAAGAGAATAAAATTTATGCAGGCTTTACGCGAGTACAGCGGTCTTGCCCCGAATAGGTTTGATGATACGGCAGGGATTTTGGAATTGGCTTCCAGGCTTGTGCCGGATAGCAAATCTCTTTCTCTCGGGAAAGCGCTGGACATAATTTTTGATAAAAACGTGAAACATCAACTCATCCAACCGACTTTTATCACCAATCCTCCCAAAGAAGTTTCCCCTTTGGCCAAGGCCGCAAAGGATAACCCCGATGAGGCCGAAAGATTCGAACTCATCATCGCAGGGATGGAGATCGCCAATGCCTTCAGCGAGTTAACCGATCCTGAGGAGCAGAGGAGGAGATTTGAACAGCAGGCTGAAGAGAGGAAAAAAGGGGATGACGAATCGCACATGATCGACTTGGATTACATCCAAGCTTTGGAGTATGGCATGCCTCCTACAGGAGGGGAAGGGATCGGGATCGACCGGCTTGTCATGATATTGGCCAATAAAAAATCCATAAGGGAAGTCATCCTGTTTCCGCTTCTCCGACCGAAACAGTAGACCTCCTGGATCATTCACGAGTCGAGACCCTCCATCCCACCCTAGCATTAATGGGTGCGAGGCACAGGGTATGCAGCTGTGGTTATCCACCGCAAATGCCCTGTAACAAAGCAGATGCATTAAGATCGGCTTGCCCGTAGGGTTAGAAATGCCGATGAAAATGTAAGGATATCATCTTTAAAATGTTTTTGTTGTCATTTTGCAGCAATATCAGGATAATATTCTGATATTGCTGGAATAATGAGAAGTATCGGCATTTTTTATGAATAATGCAGGGAAAAAGATGTACACATGAATTTTGAACTGTTCGTTGCCAGGCGATATCTGACGGCCAAGCGGAAGCAGGCGTTTATTTCCGTGATCACCTTCATCTCCACCTTGGGGATAACCATAGGCGTTATGGCCCTAATTATCGCTATCGCCCTTATCACGGGTTTTCAGGACGATGTTCAGGATAAAATACTGGGGTCGACTGCTCACCTCATGGTTCAACATTATCTCGGGGAAGGTTTAAGCGATTACTCTCAACTCATGGAAAAGTTGGAGGCCGATGAAGAGGTGATCAATGTCTCTCCTATTGTTTATGATTATATTCTGCTAACTGGGCCGTATAAAAATTCTCCTGGTGTTCTCAGGGGAATCGAGTTTGACCTGGAGAGGGAATCTACTAAGTGGCTCCAGGACCTGCAGGGCCGCCTCCCTGAGCCTGACGAAAAAATACCCGGCATTTTGCTGGGTCGAGATCTGGCTTTGAATACCGGAGCAGGTATCGGTGATCAGGTGAATGTTTTAACCCCATCCTTCCGGCTTTCACCCACTGCCCTGATCCCACGGCAGAAAAGATATATGGTTACCGGCATCTTCCGCACCGGGCTGTATGAATTTGACAATACAACAGCTTTGGTTTCTCTGGAAGCCGCACAAAAATTATTCAAGTTGGGAGATAAAATTAACCTTCTTCAGATTCGTATCAGCAATATTTTTCGCGCCGAGGAGGTGGCTGATCGTATCAAAAATGTCCTGCCTGCAGAGACCTATGTCACAACCTGGATGGAGATGAATAAGCCGCTTTTTTCTGCCTTGAAACTGGAGAAACAACTTCTATTTTTGACTATCACACTCATTGTTATCGTGGCTGCTCTAAACATTGTGGCCACTCTCATTTTGATGGTCATGGATAAAACCAGGGAAATAGGAATCCTTATCGCTATGGGCGCAACGGCGAAAAATATTAGGAAAATATTTTTCTTCCAAGGTGCCATGATCGGGATCATCGGAACGGCTACCGGAACCGCCTTGGGTTTGTTTTGGAACTGGCTGGCAAACACGTTTGAACTCATTAAAGTCCCCGTGGATATTTATCATATCGCCTATGTGCCGTTTCGTCTGAAATTTCTTGACCTTGCTTTGATTATCGGGGTTGCCCTGCTGATCAGTTTTCTTTCGACACTCTTTCCTTCCCACAGGGCGTCTAAAATCGATCCCGTGGTGGCATTAAAATATGAATAACATACTCAAGACAGAAGATCTGGGCAAGGAATATCCCTTGCCCAAAGGCACGCTCTGTGTTTTCGATAAATTGAATTTTGAGCTTGAAAAAGGGAAGATTGTTGCGATCATGGGTGTTTCGGGTGTCGGAAAGACAACCTTCCTCAACCTTATCGCCGGACTTGATACCCCTACGAGTGGGAATGTTTTTCTCGATGGGGAGGATGTGTTCCGACTGAGCAAACGGGATAGAGCCTGCATAAGAAATAGTAAGATCGGCTTTATCTTTCAATTCTACCACCTTCTTCCCGAATTCACGGCTGTGGAAAATGTGGCATTCCCGCTCCTCATCGGGGGAGTCGAAAAAAAACAAGCTTTTGCGAGGGCTTTCAAACTCCTTCAGGAGGTGCTATTGGAGGAGAAAGCGGACCTCCACCCTGGTAAACTATCGGGTGGAGAGCAACAGAGAGTGGCCATCGCAAGGTCCTTGATCAACGAGCCAAAGCTGCTGCTGGCCGATGAGCCGACCGGAAACTTGGATTGGAAAACAGGCCAGAGCATTTTAGAGCTCATTCGTTCCCTCCACTCCGTAAAAGACCTCTCCTCGATTATCGTTACGCACAATGAAAGAATCGCTGATTTTTGTGATAAGGTTTTTTTAATGGAGAGAGGGCAGTTGAAACTTTTATCCCGCCTCTAGAGTTTTAATTACGTTGGGCATAATTATCAGAGTCAAAGTTTGCCCCAAATCACCTATGAGTGGCTTTATTTTTAAGGGAGAATATGGTATAAGGATAAAGTAATGAAGAAATTTATTTTTGTATTGATTTTCAGCTTTCTACCCCTGTTTATGTTTGGGCAAGATGTGGTGGAGAAGATAGAAATTGTCGGAAACGATAGGGTTACCCGCGAAACCATCATGTATTACCTTTCCTCAAGAGAGGGGGAGTACTTCAACGACAATTTGTTGAAACGGGATTTCAAGGTTTTATGGTCCACAGGCTTTTTTGCCAACATCATTATCGAACAGGATCAAGGGACAAGGGGGAAGATCATTCGGATCACGATCGAAGAAAATCCGATTGTTGAAGAAATCACCTACAAGACCGGTAAAAAGGTAAAAGAAAAAGATATTCTCGAAAAACTCAAAGAAAATGATGAAAATATTCTTCCCTATTCCTACTACAGTCCTTTTAAGATTCAAAGGGTCACTGCGACTATTCAAGACCTTCTGTTAGAAAAAGGCCTTATGGACGGAAAAGTCGATGTCAAAACCGAAAAAAAGGGCAATAATGAAGTCGAGATTATATTTGAAGTCGATGAAGGCCCCAAATTGCGTGTTGGAGAAATCGTCTTTGAAGGAAGGACAAAACTTCGCGAAAGCACCCTTCGAGGAGCGATTTCTGAGAATAGAGAGCACAGCTTTTTTGCCTGGATTTCCGGAAAGGATTCTTACAAGCCGAACAAACTAGATGAGGATATCGCCAGCCTGAAAACGAGACTTCAGGAACACGGGTACATGGAAGTCTCGATCGGAGAGCCTCGTATCGAGGATATAACCAAGAGAACGATCTTCTTTAAAAAACAAACGATGAAAAAGATTATCATCCCCGTTGATCTTGGATACAGGTATTTTGTGGGCGATGTCAAAATCGAAGGAAACCAAATCATCTCCACACAGTATTTGCATAAACTTATCCAGCTTAAAAAAGGGCAAATTTACAGCACAAAATTGCGCGAAGACTCGATAGAAAAAGTAAGAGAGCTATACAATGATACAGGATACTTGGGCGCGCAGATCATGCCGATCGAGAGCCTGGATCCCAAGAGAAAACTTGTCAACGTCACATTCAATATCCAAGAAGGCGATGTGTTTTATGTCAATCGTCTTGAAATCAAGGGAAATACATACACCAAGGATAGGGTCATCCGAAGGGAAGTTTTGCTTACCGAAGGCATGCGTTTCAGTTTGGCCATATTCAGAAACAGCGTGCTCAGGATGCAGCAGTTGGGATTGGTGGAGTTGGAGGGAGAGCCGGATATCAAGCCCAGTCCCGAAGATCCGACTCGGCTCGACATCACCCTCCGAGTCAGGGAATTGCAGCGGAACAATATCCAGTTTACGGCAGGCTACAGCGGGTACGAGGGGACTTTTGTGGCATTGAGCTACTCTACGGTGAACTTTTTAGGTGCCGGAGAAACTCTTGAACTGGGTCTTCAATACGGGAAAAGAGTGAAAAACTACTCCTTCGGATTCTCGGAACCGTATGTTTTTGATCTCCCGCTGACTCTCGGATTTAACATATATAGCCGTTTTAATAAATATCCTGGCCTGTTCGACCAAAAATCTAAGGGAATCGATCTTCAAGCCAATGCAAGGGTATTCGGATACTGGAGAATAGGTCTTGTGTACAGCTTACAGAATCTCGAAATGTTTGAACCGAGCATTGAATATAATCCCGCTTATGGTTATGGCGGTGGTTATGGCGGTGGTTATGGTGGTGGCTATGGTGGCTACATGAATCCTTACGGTTCATATGGTACCGGAAAATACAACATGAGCAGCATCACACCCACGCTATACAGGAGCACCATCGATAGCCCTCTGACGCCATCGAGAGGATCTCTGATTTTGGCGTCGGTTAAATTTGCCGGTGGTCCGCTTGGGGGAGATATCCAATTCATCAAACCGCGATTCGAGTTCACTCACTATCAACCTACTTTCGGTGAGCAGAGGTTCGGGATTCATTTCGAATACTCCAGCCTCACATCTGTCGGAGAATCTGATGTTCCTTACTGGGAGCGGTTTTATTTGGGCGGTGAACGATCTATCCGAGGATATGAGATCTACACCATCGGACCTCGTAACGAAGATGGTCGAAACCTTGGGGGTGAGAAATCCCTGGTCGTGAATGCCGAATATATCATTCCCGTGGGCGGGCCGATCTACAGCATTTTCTTTTTCGATATCGGGAATGCTCTGGCAAGAAATCAGAAAATTAGTTTCAGCGACATGTTTTATTCTGCGGGATTGGAGTTGAGAATTTTTGTTCCAGCTTTGCGTGTTCCCTTCAGGCTCATTTTTGCCTATAATAATAAAAAAATCTACTTGGATGATTCCAATTTCGCATTTCGTTTTGCGATAGGAACCACATTTTAGCGAAAGACACGAAAATACTGATTCAAAAAAAGGAGGTTTAGGATGGGATGGAGAAACGCAAGCAAAAAAATCCTACTGGTTCTGTTTATAGCTAGCTTGATGTCTTTGGGGTATGCCCAACAACCCATGAAGTTTGGCGTGGTCGACTCCACACAAGTACTGGAAAAATCGAAGGAAGGAAAAAGAGTGACAGCCCAGCTCGAGGCCAAGAACAAGACACTCCAGGAAGATTTGGCCCGGCTCGATAACAAAATCCGTGATCTTGAGACCAGGCTCAACACGCAGAGACTCACCCTCAGCCAAGAGGCTTTGACTAATCTCATGGCAGACCTGGATAAACAAAGAACAGAAAGAACACGCTTTGTCGAGGATTCGCGCAGGGAGCTGAATGACCTTCAAGTACGGCTTTTTCAGAGGCTCCAGACTGAACTCCGCCCGATCATCGCTGATGTCGGAAAGGAAAAAAATTTGGATCTTATTTTCGATATAGGCGGGAGCGGCATCATCTATTTTAATCCTGCCGTGGACCTCACGCAGGAAGTCATCCAAAAATTCGACGCCTCAAGGGGCTCTGAATAACCAAGTTGTTCAATATAGAAAAAATCCTCCGCATGCTTCCCCATCGGTTTCCCTTTTTATTGGTGGATAGGGTTTTAGAAATGGAAAAGGGAAAGTCTATTGTGGCCATTAAAAATGTGACGGTCAATGAGCCCTTTTTTCAGGGACATTTTCCGGAAATAAAGGTGATGCCAGGGGTTTTGGTAGTGGAATCTATGGCTCAGGCAGGAGGAATCCTTCTGTATAATTCCATCCCCAAACCTGACGAAAAGCTCCTCTTCCTTAGCAAGATCGATAACCTGAAATTCAGAAAGCCTGTGATTCCCGGTGACCAGATCAGGCTGGAAGTAGAGATAGTGAAGCTCAAAAGCCGGATATGCCATATCAAGGCAAAGGCGATCGTAGACGGGGATGTCGTGACAGAAGGTGATATCTGGGCCTCTTTGGCGAACCTTGAGGGGCTGAATGAGTGACGGAGAAGTATCCGTCCACCCCACCGCTTCTGTTCATCCTCGAGCGCAATTGGATTCCGGGGTAAAGATCGGTCCTTACGTCGTTATAGGGGAAGATGTTACCATCCTCGAAAATACCGCGATCGATGCCCATGTCTGTATCACTGGGAAGACAGAAGTAGGAAAAGGCTGCCGGTTTTCTCCCTTCTCCTCTATCGGAGGAGAACCTCAAGATCTTTCCTATAAGGGAGAAGAGACGAACATCAAAATCGGAAACAATAACACTTTTCGGGAATTCTTGACCGTTCATCGGGGCACGGGCAATGGTCGGGGAAAGACCGTCATAGGGGATGACAATTACTTTATGGCCTATTCTCACGTCGCCCATGATTGTGTGGTAGGTGATAAGACTGTTTTCCTCCATGGGGCGACGATCGGTGGTCATGTTGACGTTGACGATTTTTCTCAGGTTGGAGCGTTGAGTGGGGTCCATCAATTCTGTCGGATCGGGAAGTATGCTTTTATCGGCGGAAACACGGTCATCACTCAGGATGTTCTCCCCTTCTGCCGAGTGGCAGGAGCGCGCCCTACCCTTCTCTATGGTTTGAATGCCATCGGATTGCGGAGACAGGGATTTTCCAGAGAAAGAATCAAGACCCTGAAGGATATGTTTAAAATCGTGTTTTATTCCGAATTGAATACGGCCCAAGCGGTCGAACGGATTGAAAAAGAATTTCCTCCAGGAGAAGACCGGGATGAAATTCTTTGTTTCCTCCGGAATTCTAAAAGAGGGATCGTGAAGAAATCATCGGAGAAATGGGACGAAGACTGGGTGTGATAGCCGGTTCCGGCTGGTTTCCGATTCATGTCTGCCAGGAAGCTCAGCGAATGGGAGACGCTTGTGTGGTGGCCGGTATAAAAGGGGAAGCTGAAAATACCCTTGCAGAGAGAGTTGAAAATTTTGCGTGGTTCGATGTCCATGAAATCGGCAATTTGATCGCTTTTTTTAAAAAAAACCAGGTTTCTGAAGCGGTGTTTGCCGGAAAGATCGACCATCGCATCATCTATAAAAGCGAAGAGTTGAGTAAAATTTTGCCTGCTTTGCTTGGAACAGAAAAAGATCGGACTCCTTCAGGTTTGATCCAAACGGCCATCCAGATTTTATCCACACAAGGGATTGCCATTTTGGACCCGACTCCTTACATTGCATCTGCCTTTTGTGAGGAAGGGATTCTGACTGAAACGAAGCCATCTCCAAAGATAAATGAAGACATTGATTTTGGTTGGGATATTGCAAGGCAGCTCGCTGACCTCGATATCGGTCAAACTGTCATTATCAAAGGAAAAGCCATTGTGGCCGTGGAAGGTATGGAAGGAACGGATGAAGCCATCAAGCGTGCGGGAGAATTGGCTAGGAAAGGGATCGTTGTGGTAAAAGTCAGCCGGTCCTCCCAGGATCCACGGATTGATCTGCCTGCTGTAGGGCTCGAGACGGTCAAAAGTCTGATTCTTGCTGGAGGGCAGGCATTGGGTTTTGAGGCCCAAAAAATCCCGTTTTTCCAGAAAAAAGAGGCCATTACTCTGGCAGAATCCCATGGAATATCCATCGTCGCGAAATAGAGAAACTAGTTCATCTTTGCCAATAGGCACGCACTCACCGCTCTTCTCGGCGCCTCCGGAACTCCGCTCGGTAACTCCCTAACTTTTTTTCTCTAGCCTCTGTTCCTCCGATAGTCCAGATCTCTAATCCTTTAGCAAAGTCGTGCTCAATACATCCTCGCCATCTGACTTCGTCAGATTCCCTCGAATAGCGGCTCGTGAAGGCTAAATCCTTCAATGTTGCTGACTGCGTGCCTAATGGCAAATCTTAAGCAATAGAAACACAAATTGTGGTTATGATCCATTCGTTAATAATTAATATGATATTTTTTTGCCTAAAAATTGTATAATGTGTAATCGGAGTGAGGGCAATGGATAAAGTCAAAGTCGGAATCATCGGTGTCGGATACCTTGGTACACAGCATGCCAGAATTTTGTCCTATTTGGAGGAAGCCGAGCTTATAGGGGTTGCCGACATCGATTTTAAAAAAGCCATGGTGATTGGTAACCGGCATGGTGTGAAGTATTACGAAAACTACGAAAACATGCTGGATGAGATCGATGCCGGCATCGTTGCTACCCCCACTTCCGAACACTTCGCTATTTCCATGAAGTTGCTTAAAAAAGGAAAATCTGTTCTTGTCGAAAAACCCATAGCCGAGACGGTCGAACAGGCAGAAAAATTGGTCGCTGCTGCGGATAAGAGCGGGCTCATCTTGCAAATCGGGCATCTCGAAAGGTTTAACCCTGCTGTGGAAGCCTTGGAGGATCTGATCTCAGATCCCAAGTTCATCGAAGTACAGCGACTGGGATCTTTTTCTGCAAGATCCCTCGACATCGATGTTGTGCTCGACCTGATGATCCACGATTTGGACATCATCATGGCACTGATAAAAGATGAGGTGAAAGTCATCCGGTCCTCAGGTATTCATGTTCTTTCCGACAAGATCGACATAGCCAATGCCCGGCTTGAGTTTGCATCTGGTTGTATCGCCACTCTGACAGCCAGCCGTGTCCATCAGGGAAAGGTAAGAAAACTACGTATCTTTGAGCCCACGTCCTATTATTCGATCGATTACATCGACCAAGAGGTGAAAGTTTTTCCGCTCAACGGCCGTCAAACAGACATCAAGACATTGAAGATAAAAAAAGAAGAACCACTAAAGAAAGAACTACAGAATTTCTTTCGTTGCATTATTGACGGGAAGAAGAGGAAGGTCACCGGGGAAGAGGGGCTCCGTGCTCTCAAACTTGCCTACAGTGTCCTAAGCGAAGCTGAGGCGTAAGCAGTTTATCGTGTAATCTTGATTGTCTGCCCGCTCTTAGGAGTTGAATCCAGCTCCATCTGGTTCATGATGGCAAATTTGGACCAGAGGTCTTTTGCCATCCCAGCTTTCTGGAAAATTGCCTCAAGGCTTTCCTTCCCATTAGTTTTGACCAATCGGATCCGGTGAGGTTTTCGGTTGAGATATCTCACATCCCTGAGTTCCTGGAACGAGCCGACAACGGATTGGAACGGTCTGTCATATTTGCTGAATTCGTTTTGCGCGCTAAGGGCGAAAAAAGTGTAGATAAAACCATTTTTTTTAACATAGGATAAGCGGGTTCTTATATCTCCTCCCTGTTGCTGGGTAATATCATAGACTTGGTGATAGGAACTCAATCCGTTGATTTTAAAACTTCTCTCGTCGATGAATTCTTTGCTGTCGATTTTTGAGGCAATCCTGTTGCCATAGTCTTTGAGATTTTCCGAAGTCTTTTCCGCTTGAAGAATCATCCCCGCATGGCCATCTTTGGTGGCCAGGGTGACCTGGGAGGGTGTATTCTGCACCTGCCAGCCTTCAGGGAACGAAAAGAAAAAGCGTAATCCAGGGTGGAAAAACGCATTTTTTTCCACATAACCTTGCCTGGGATCTTGGCCATAAACCATGTTGTTGACAGCCCCCAGATAGCCGTTTTTTTCGATCTTCAATTGCCGGTCAGATTCCATTAGCATGTCCTTGGTATTCTGGATGCGTTTGCCTGTTAGAGGATGGGTAGAAAGGAAACCAGGGAGGCTCTGCCCACCGGAAAGATCTCCCAATCTTTCGAGGGATGCAAAAAAGTTGATCATTTCACCTGGGTTGTATCCGTCCTTCCGAGAATATTCCACACCTAGGGCATCCGCTTCTCTCTCATCGTCTCGGCTGAACTTAAGAAAGAGAAGTTGAATTCCGATACTGGCAGCCCCCGATAATTTGGCAAAGGTTTCGCTGATGGCTCCCGCAACTCCCAGACCGAGTTGAGCGAGCATCAGTTGGCTGAGCTTGGCTATGCTGTGGCGGGCGTTGACATGCCCGAGTTCGTGACCCAAAACCACGGCCAGCTCTGCTTCTGAATTCATCAAGGCAAGAATACCTCTTGTGACATAAACATATCCTCCTGGAACCGCAAAGGCATTCACAACAGGTGTATCGAGGACGGCGAAGTGATAGGTGAGGTGAGGGCGATGGGTAAGAGGGGTCATGCTCTGCCCGACTCTCTGGACATAGGCGTTTAAGGCCTGATCACTATAGATACCGTACTGGGCTTTGATTTCCCCGTCGGTTTGTTTTCCCAGGGCGATTTCTTCTTGTTCTGAGATGAGACTGAGCTCTCTTTTTCCTGTTACCGGGTTGATAGCACAAGACATAGTCAGGAAAATCAAAAAAAAACACAAAACAGGAACAATTTTTTTCAATTTGCCCTACATTCCACTCAGTCAGACAATTCCACCTTGTTCAGAAATAATAGATAAAATGGCCAGAGTGTCTATTCTTCTTTTTTAAAAAAAGAGTCCTCTAAGCCAGTGTTAAAGGCAACTTCGGTGAATGTCATAACCATGCTTTCTTCACCCTCTTGCACGATACTCATGGTATGCCAAACCATTAGACCGTCCACTTTTTTGTAGTCCGAAACGAAAGACTCTGTGTCCACCTGGATTCCTGCCATATTGGCGGACATGCCCTTGGTTTTGTACAAAAGATATGTTTTGGCATCGAGATACAGGATCTCTTTGTGGCCGTCATCATAAGCCTGTTCCAGTAGTATGTAATCCTTTCCTTCTATGGTTTCCTTGCCCTTGTAAGTAAAGGTGATACCGTATTGTTCCGGATGGAGAAGAGTCTCGTTTCCCATAGCCATTCTTTTGAGTTCCTTGGCCTGGTCTTCGGGCATGTCTTGAATGCTGCCTGTATTGGGGTCCACACCCCAGGCGTTTTCTCCATCAAAAGCCTGGGTCACAACCATGCCCATGAACTCCATGTCAATTCGGGTTTTATTGGGTTCTTTCCGGTACATGGTCATAGAACCACTGATCCCCATGGATACGATTTCTATTGTGCCTGTGAGGGTCTTGTCCTCGATTTTCTCAAGAGCTGCTTTTCCGCCCTGGGCCTTGATCATTTTAGCCACAATCTCTTCGGACGATTGGGCAAATCCTGGCGATGTTGCGATGGTTGCCAGAAATAATCCTAAAACGCAGATAATCGTGAATCTTTTCATGAGTTTTTCCTCCTTTGGTTACTTTTTTGTAGCCGTTATAACACAGTCAGCATCCCGGGTATCATAATTCAAACCGTGTTAAAGAGCAAGGCAGAGCTTCCATGCTCACACCCCAAACCAAGTTTGTCCTTCTGACAAACCTCCACAATCCCAGTGGCGCCCACATTTCCCAGTCGTTCCTCTCTGATGTGGTCCAATCTGCAAAGGAAAAATGTATTTCTGTCGTTATCGATGAGATTTACTTGGAATTTTTGGAGGAGGAGCCCGGAGCATTTCCGAATAGGATTCGAAGGCGACTCGAATGTCTTGACGAAAGGGTTGGCCAATATACGTGAAGTCTTGAACGAAAATGTGTCGGGGTGAACCGGTTATTCCTTGATTTTCTTTTCCAATGACGTTTGAGGTACATCGAGAATATTTGCCGTCTCCACAAGGTTATTATTGGTTAGGTTGAGAAGGTATCGGACATAGTTCTTTTTGATCTCTTTCATAGAGGGAAGGTTTTCGCCGGGATTTTGTTTCTTTTTCATATCCAGGTAGTAACTTAGATAAATCGACATCGCTATTTCCTCGTGACGGCTTGAATTTTGCGGATGTTGTTGGAAACGATGTAGGACATGGCAAAATTTCCAGCAATGGATAGGATCCAGCCGAGGGTTTTGTTTTTTTTGTATATGTTTTTTAATAAACAAAAATCAAGGGTGGTCAACCCGATTTTGACAGCGCTGAACAGAAGGATATTTTTCGTGAAGGGACGCATGATCGGATTGCCTTCCTTTAAACCCGGGAGTTGGAGTGCTTTGACCGTGGAGACATAGTCCGCAATGTTGAGCGCGGTGAGAGTCAGGAGAGAAGCTGTAAACAGAGAGTTTTCCGTTCGTTTGGATTTTTTCGGTTCTTCTTTGAGGATTTGTGAGGGAAGTTCTTTGTTTTTTTGCTGAGAGGGAAAATTTTGGTTTGGAGCATGCAGAGTATTGTTTGTAAGTGTAAATAAGGGCAGAGGTGCCAGGCGAAATGCAATGGTCTCGAAATCGAGGGTATCAACTTGTAGCAAACTCGGCTCATTTTTGTGCTTTTTTTCTGCTGTTGAACCGGGAAATGCCGAACACAAGATGAAACCCCAAACAAAAAGAATAGTAAGTCCTTTTTGCACAGGATGGTTTTTCTTATTCATAACTAGCCCCGCAAAAATAAAATCAGAACAATTTGTTAAGCAAGAATGATGCCAACACAGAACAATTAGATATCTTGTTGATAATAAATAAGATGCAAGAATTTGATCGCGAAGATATTATGGGAGAGGTGTGTTCAATAACTGAACATGATTGTCTGGAGATTCAATCGGAATGAATCCTTCTGGGGGAGATTTGTTTTTTACAAAATATGTTCAATAATTGAACATGTTAAACTGTGGAGCTAAGGCCTGATGCTATATTTCTTTAGTTTGCTGTACAGGGTGGTTCGGGAAATATCCAGTATTTTTGCTGCCTTTCGTAGATTGTTTTCCGTGCGTTTCAATATGTGGATGATATAGTCCTTTTCCAGATCTTCCAGTGTGGAGAGCTCTTTTCTTTCGATGAACGGGATCCTATCAAGTGAATCATAGTATTCTTGGAGATACTTAGGAAGGTCTGGGATGTCGATGTAGTTTTTCTTGGTGAGAATGGATGAGCTTTCCAGAACATTCTCCAGCTCTCGGATATTTCCGGGCCAAGGGTATTTCTGAAAGAGTTTTTGTGCCTGCTGGGAAATCCCGTTTAAATCTTTCAAAAGATATTTGCTGTTGATGGCAATAAAATGCCTCACAAGCAGGGGAATGTCCTCAAGTTTTTTTCTCAGCGGATGAAGAAAAATTTCGACTTTGTTCAACCGGTGAAACAAGTCTTCGCGAAATGTGCCCTTTTTGATTCCTTCTCTCAGATTTTTGCTGGTAGCCGCAAGAACACGGACATTGACCGATCGAGTCTCATTGGATCCGAGAGGCCGGAATTGACGGTGTTCCAGCACACGCAGCAGTTTGGCCTGAATGGAAACGGGGATTTCTCCGATCTCGTCCAAGAAGATGATCCCTTCATCGGCGGTTTCGAACAGACCTTTTTTATCCTGGTCTGCTCCGGTGAATGCGCCTTTTGTGTAGCCGAAAAGCTCGGATTCAAAAAGATTCTCCGGGATAGCCACACAATCACATACGACAAGTTTTCTGTTTTTTGTGCCACTCAACTTGTGAATGGCCCGAGCGACAAGCTCTTTGCCCGTTCCTGTCTCCCCAGTGATCAGAACCCTCGTGAAATGTTGAGCAATATTCTGGATGAGAGAAAAAATCTCGAGCATGTACGGGCTTTTCCCGATGATTCCTTGGAAAGAATATTTTTTTTCCAGTTTCTGCTCCAACCGAAGAGTGTCTCTTCTGATGGCCCGCTTCCGGTAGATTTTTGACAGGATACGCTCTAGGGTTGCGGGCTGAATCGGCTCTTTCAAATAATCTGTTGCGCCCTTGCCGATCCATTCCACAACATCCTCTTCTGGAGAGGTGGCTCCCAATATCAACACATCTATCAATGCGTCGAATGCCTTGATTTTTTTTAGCAGACTGAAGACCTTCTTTTGATGTTTGCGAAGATCGAGATCGATGACGACAACATGGATTTCCTCCGCTCCTAGCAAAGCAAAGACGTCTTCTTGTGGAGGCAAGTACAGGATGTCGTGAGTCTTTGTGATGTCGGATCTTTTTGTTTTATTGACGAGGGCGGGAGTTTCGGAAATGATCAGAAGTTTTAAGTTTTGTGTCATGGCTGAATTTGTCTCAGTTTATCAATTTGGCCATCTTTTAGCAATTCCCTTTATACCAACGTAAGCATCTCTATTTCCGTGATAAATGGGGCTTTTGGGGATGGTTGAAGCGACCATTGAAGATTTAGCCCTTACGACCCGTTCTTCGAGGGAAACTGACGCAGTCAGACGGCGAGGATGTATTGAGCACGATAAAAATCTTCACGGGAGCAAAACCTTTCCTAAAAGCCGACATAAAGCCTTTTAATATCACGGAAAGAGAGATGCTTCCTATACTTGATAGCCTGGATAATTCAGGCTATTTGTCTTGTTGGATTTTTCCTGGACGACTCCGTACAAGTTGAACATGGATTCTGTCCTGGCCTTCTTCTTCGATACGAACAGTTTCATATCGGGCTTGTGATAGGTATTTGGCATGGGCTCTCAGGTATGTCAATCCCTGGGTGACCAGAAAATCAAGCCACTTCTCCTGAGCCGTTTCATCCATCAACTCGGGTGTTTCTTCCACAAAGGTAATCCGGCGCCTGTCTGAGAGTTTGCTTTCCCTTGAGGAACGTCTTTTAGCATACAGGTTCACACCATCATGATCCTCCAGGTAATTCATGTGTGGTTGCCAGCGAGCAGCCCAGCGGTAATACCGGTCGTAAAATTTCCTGTTCGATTCCTGAAATTTCGCGTTTGTATTGATTTCTTGAGTGATAAAGTTTTTCAACTCCTCCCCGGCCTTTACCCATTTTTCATACAAAGGAAGGGAGAGAGCTTTGTAGTAGGCAAACCATCCCCTTGGGATCCAGTAATCGCGGAATTGATAAGGTATGTAGTTGGAAAATTGTTGAACCCATTCATGAGATGGATATCCATGGAGATTGAGGTAAATGTCCGGAAGCCATTTATCATAAAGATTTTTTCGCACTTTTGCCTCGGGAAGAAGGGGTTTGGATGCCCCGATTTGGTATCCCACGTCGATTCCCAAAGAGGTGTAACGTCCCGCATGTAGGCTGTGAAACGGCGTGAGTTTTTGGAGGTCGAAGGCCAGTTCAGCACCGTCGGGATTTTCCATTGGGTGGAGGATGAAGTTTATTTTTTTTGTGTATTCTTGATATGCAGGATTTTCAGCCAGTAGTTCAGCAAATTTGAGAATGTAGTTTGTGGCCGATACTTCATTGGCGTGCTGGCGCCCGCTGAGATAAAGGGTTGGTTTGAGAGTGATGAGGCGTGAGATAGACACATATTTTTCTAACGGAGTGAAGATCTCCAGAACAGGAATCTTCCGGTTCTCGTAGGATTTTCCTCCGATATAGGTACGGACGCTGTCGAAGCGGCCTAGTTGGTCCACCAGGTCCAAGCACATCTGTGGCGATATGATCTCCTCTGTGGGAATCGAGGCTTGTTCAGGAAGAAATTTGGCCAAATGAGCTTTTTCTTTTGCGTTTGTAAATTTGAGCAAGAAGATCTCTTCCTTTTCCCAGTCTTTGTGTTTGGCAATGACTGCCAAAGAATTGAGGTTCGGGAAGTGGAAAGGTTGATCCGTAATGCCAGCGCTGTGAAGATCTCTGTAGGCATCGATGATTTCAAGAAGCGTCAAGTAGTCTTTTTCTTTTTCGAATTCGAGTTCGGCTGTCAGTTTTTCGATTCTCTCTTCCATCCCGTTGTAGATGAAAGAAGGAATTTGGAGGTTTATGGTTTTGAGCTCGGGGAACGTGAATTTTTTATTTTTTTCTCGTTTTCCTTCCTCTTTCCACTCTAAAACCATCTCCGGAGAGCTGGCCTGCCAGCCGTCGAAAGTGACTTTGACCTTCCCCTTTTTTCCTTCGGAGGAGGGATAGATCCTGGGGAGAATATTGCCCGGAGCAGAATACCGGGATGTGTCTTCAGGGATTTCTTCATCCTGTTCCAGCTCGATTTCGGTTATCCCTCGAAAAAAATCAAGCGTATCGAAATAAATTTCATCATGAATGGCCTCAAGGCTGCTCACGATTTCTTCGTCCAATCCGATCTTGAAATCGGGTTCGCTGAACCACATTTCGATCAGCATTCTTTTGAAATAAGGCTGTTTCTGGAATGTGGGTTGATTCCCGGTTTTTTTTAGGATGTGGGTGTAGACTTCCTTGAGGATTTCGGCCTGGTAAAATTCCCAAAACTTCTCCAAATCGCTGTTAAGGCCCAAGTCTAGGACGACTTTTTTATCCTGTTCGATCCTGACCCAGCTAGTGGTCAATTTAACTTTCCCCCACTCGGGAAGAGCTTGCATATAAACGGCTTCCTTTGTGTGAGGCGAAAAATGATCTGCGAAAAGTATTTTATCCGTTTCATCAAAGGCTATAACATCATACACAGGTTCTTCCTTGTCTTTCATTTCGAATGCAATCCTATCCAAGGGAATTTTGATTTCATCGGCGATGAGTTCATCCACAGGATAGAGCTCCTGTAACCAGCGGTAGGATTCGCTGTAGAAGCGTTTGGGTTGGGAAAAATCCTCTTTTTCCTGTGCAAACCGGATGAGCACACGGTGAACGTTTTTGTCCTTAAGCCTCGGGATCACTTTCTCTATAATCCAGAAAAAGCCCTGTTTGTAAGAGGAGGAAACATCGACTTCATATCGGGAGAAATCGGAGTTCTTGAGAAAATCTTCAACTTTTTTTTTGATTCTTTTCCTAACCTCCGGGGATTCACTCACTCCTACGCTGATCCGGATCGGAGAATCAGAAACCTGCAATGTATTCACATTCTGTTGGATGAGATGAAAGGCATCATCCCCTTCCCAGGAGAATACTTTTTCCTTTTGGAATATGTTTTTACTATCCCTCAGGGCAAAATTTCGAATGTCGATCTTTTTGGCATCCAGAGTTTCATCGAGGAATTCCTGGACATGTTGTACAAATTTTTTGTTTTCTTCAGGGAGGAAAATGCGCAGATTGAAATGGTCGAATTTTTTGTCCTTCAGGTCCTTGATGTAAGTTTGGAGTTCTATCCAAAAATGGGCTTCAGCGCCTCCCCTTTTTCCTTCTAAAAATTCTTCGAGCGCGACGGGAACATCCTGCACTTTGGCATGCCCCTCACCGAATTCATCGAAATACGGAAAGGTTCGACCGATAAAGGAGAGGGTTCTTTCAAGCCCTAATGCATCTTCTTCGTAAATCACCAGCGCACTCGACTTGTTGAGTGCCTGAGGTACGATCTGCACCTTTCCCCAGCCTTTTTCCATTTGGGACATTTTGATCTTTCCAGCATTCTGTAGTTCTTGATTCCATTGATTATCTTTGCCGATGAGAATCGGTGCTTTGAGTGTCTGTTTGTTTTCGATTTCTTGATCAAGATAGGCTATCGGGAAGGAGGCACCAGCCGTGTTGAGGACCAAGCGCGATGTTATCCAATGGGTTCCTGGGGAAGGAGTTTTCTGGGGAAGGATCACGATACTATCCAATGTATCCAGGATATTGTCTCTATCGGAGTCCGAATAAAATCCTTTGGCTGTGAATAGATTGGTTAGGTCAAATTCTTTCTCCGACTTTCCAGGCCGGAAGCGAGGTTTGTAGGAAGGAGTGAGCATTCTTTTTGGATGGCCCACACGAGGGAGAGATATTTTTGATGCTTTCCCATTGGATCGGAGTTCAAACGTTATTTTGGCACAACCAGGATAAGAAAGTGTGTCCGTCTTGATCCCTCGTTTATGGCCTTGTTTGAGCTCTTCAAGGGCCTTGAGGGCTTGAGTCCGGGTCTCGGGATTATCGAAATCGACAGCAACGAACAGGTCTTTGATTTCTCCACGGTCAAACCGCAGTTTTTTTATGGCATCATGAGGGGATTTTATGGTTGGAAAATCATAAAATACTTTCACGATCGTTATTTGCGAACAGGGCAGCTGTTTGGCATCAAGAAAAATGTGGAGGTCATCCTCCAAAGAGAGATAAGTATCGCCTTCCTCACGTCCCCAAATTTCCCACAGGTATGGCCAGCGGAGGAAAAATTCCCGGGCCGTGTGCAATAGCGCCTCATCAGAGCCTGCCGCCAATACAATGCCGCTTCGCAAATTGTCAGAGAACAGTGCGACGATTCCCCGATCTTTTTCCAGTTGATCTAGAGAGAGCCTTTCCCGTGCGGCCCAATTTTTAACTGCATCCAGGTTTGACCCGATCAGGATGGGATATGTAGAGGAAGATATTTTATCGAATTCGGATTCTTTTTTTACCAGAGAAAAATCGACGACTAGGCTATCAAAATTTGCGCGGGCGGCAATGTCAGAGGCAGCAGCGATTTCAAAGGCAGACGGCTCATCGGGAATGACGATACAGAGTGCTATCTTGTCTGCCAAACCGTCTTTGTCCTGGTCTAGGATTCCTTTGCCCAAGTAAAACACGTCAGACAGGCTTTTGATTTCGGCTCCTGCACAGTTTAAGGCGAACCATATAATCATCAGAATAAATACACTCTTTTTCATCGTTGCACCTCTTACCATGTTGATAGCACATCCAGCATGTTTGTACAAATCTTTAGCCGGCGATGTAAGCTTCTTTGTTTCCATGATAAATCGGGCTTTTGGGGATGGTTGAAGCGACCATTGAAGATTTAGCCATAACGACCCTCTTTGGAGGGGGAACAGCTTCGCTTTCCCCCTTCCAACGTTCACCCTCCGGTTTCACTG
>RCNB010000447.1_pt1 | contig 28416 bp, 30 predicted proteins | sample 2041321 | NCBI WGS metagenome assembly RCNB01 (sample SAMN09708232, study PRJNA481090) | Marine sediment metagenome, whole genome shotgun sequencing project. | reverse complement strand
AAAGTCTTTTGAGTAATTTCCGGGGGTTACGTGATACTTCAAAATATTAGCTAAAGCCTCTTTATTCTCTGGTTTCAGTAAATTTTCAACGGTTCCTTCTGGTAAAGCGGCAAACGCTTCATTAGTAGGTGCAAATACCATTAAAGGTCCTGCATTTACCAATACATTCTCAAGCTGAGCGGCTTGTACCGCTGCGACTAAAGTGGTGTGGTCTTTAGAACCAATGGCAATACTTAAAACCGTTGGTGTACTTTCATCATCTGTAATAAAAGCTTGACCTGTTTTTTCTGCGGGTTCATTTTCAGTTGTTGTAACTGATGAGGCTTCTTTAGTTTCATTTTTACAAGAGCAAATAAATGCCACAAATGCAAAAACAAAAAATAGTTGTTTAATTGTTTTCATTGGTTGTTATTTTAGTGTTCTGAAATATTCTAATACTGCTCTAGCATCTTCTTCGGTAAGATTTTGATTTGCCATAGGAGACATATTGAATTCAATTAATAGTTCTTTTGCTAAAGGATCATTTTTCACCATGCCTTCAGGATCCAAGATCATATTCATGATCCACTCAGGCGTTCTACGTGCCATAATTCCTGTTGGCGCAGGACCAATAAATTTTTTGTCAGCTCTGTGGCAAGCAGTACACATTTTTTTATAAACTTCTGCACCATGTGTCGCCATTGCTTGGTCCACACTTGAGTCTAATGTTACAGACTTAATAGGACCAACACCTTTATTTTTCAAATCTATTTTCAAAGAGGCTTTAGTGGTCGTAGATTTAACTGGAGCTTTCTTTTCTGTAGTTGGGCTTTTGAGCTTGATTTTTGTTGATTCTTTTTTCTTGTCTTCGCCACCTCCGCAACTGAGTGCGAAAAGCGTGATGAATAGTACCAATAGTTTTAGTGTTGTCTTCATGTCTATTAATTAAATTTATTGGACAAAATTAGCTGCCCGATTTTAGAATAAATATGATAAATATCATATTTAAGACAAAAATATCCTTTTTAATTTGCAATAACAAATCAAGTATTTGATGTTATCTAAATCAGCAAAATATGCCACTAAAGCTGTTTTATTCTTGGCTGTAAATTCAGATGAGGATAAAAAAGTAACGGTCAAGGATATTGCCAAGCAGATCAATGTACCACAAGCTTATATTGCTAAGCTGTTACAAGAACTTTCCAAACACAATTTAATATCATCTTTTAGAGGGCCAAAAGGTGGTTTCTATCTAAACGAAGAAAATAGTAAAGAACCTGTAATGCGTATAATCGAAGTCATTGATGGAAAAAACAAAATGACCAATTGCTTATTGGGTTTAAATGAATGCAATGCAGATAAGCCCTGCCCACTTCATAATATCGCATCTTCTGCTAGGACTGAATTAATTAGTAGTTTCAGGAATAACAGTATTGGTGATCTTGCCAGTGAAATAAAACGTGGCAATGCATTTCTAACTAAATATATATAAAGAGAGTTGGAAATAATTCCAACTCTCTTTATCACTTCGATCCACTAACTAAAAAAACCAAAGTAAAATTTATTTATAATAAATGGGAATTTCAAATTTTAAAAGTCATTACTGGTAATGCTGAATGATTTGCTATATCCTCGGATACACTTCCTTCAAAAAAGTGAGCAATTCCTTTTCTTCCGTGTGTGGTAACTGCAATAAGGTCTGCGCCTATTTTAAAAGCAAAGTTTGTAATCCCACTTTCGACATTATAATCAGAAACGTAGTGCACCGAATCCATATTATTTAAGTTACCATCTGCAAGTTTCAAGAAATCAGCGACTTTCTGTTCGATTTCAACGCTACTTCGGAAACTCTGAGTTGGCAAATTTACATGTAAAAGGTGCATTTTAGCTCCTAGTCCGTTCAATAAATTACGGGCCTGAGTATATGACTTGACGGAGTCCTTTGAAAAATCCGATGCAAATACAACATTTTCGAACTCTGTTAATATTGGATTATTTTTTACAATGAGCACAGGTGTTTCAGAATTTCTAACAACTTTTTCGGCATTAGACCCCACAAAAACTTCCTTGAGACCACTGGTGCCATGAGAACCCATGACAATAAGGTCTGCATGATGTTTTTTGGCTACTTCATTGACTTCGCTAAAAACCTTGAAATGTTTTACTATTGGTGTCACCAAGATACCTTCAAGATATTCTTTATCCAAGAATTCCTCAAATCTCTTTTCAGCCAATTTCAAAAAGAAAATAGCTTTTGCCTGTTGCTCGCCTTCAGATGCATTCAATACCATATTCGAAATCTCCAGCATATGAACTGCCAATATTTCTGAATTTTTCTTCTTAGCCAGCTGAGCGGCCGTTTCCAATGCAAACTCAGAATGCTTAGAAAAATCTACAGGAACAATTATTTTTTTCATCTTTTTTTCAATTAGTTAAACGGTCATAGAAAACAACTGGTTTTCTGGTTTCTTTCTTTGTAAAAGAAGGTCAAAGGCCATGCAAACATTCCTTATAAATGGTTCGCCTTTTTTGAGAACCTCTATGTGATTTGAATGTATATCCAACAAACCATCATTCTCCATTTCCTTTAGTCGTATTAGTATATCTGGTAATTCATCGAAATAAAAATTTGAGTCCTGCCATGAGGTCTTAAAACGACACATAAGATTCAATATGTGTTGTCGTACTAAAAGATCTTCATCATTTAAGATGTGTCCGCGATATACTGGAATGATATCTTCTCCCAACAGGTGATAATACTCTTCAATGCCTTTGACATTCTGGGCAAAACCATACCAACTATCACTTATCGAAGAAACACCCAAACCAATCATGACTTTTGTCTTGGAAGCTGTATAGCCCATAAAATTCCTATGGAGCTTTCCATTCAGAGAAGCTTTATATAGCGTGTCTGTATCTAAAGCGAAATGATCCATCCCTATTTCATGGTATCCTACTTCAGCAAGTAACTGCTTGCCATGTTCATATTGTCGTCTTTTAGATTCGATTGAAGGCAGGTCAGAATCCATGAATCCACGTTGACCATTGCCCTTGATCCAAGGTACATGTGCGTAGCTATAAAATGCTATACGACCTGGCATGAGTTCCTTGGTCTTTAGAATAGTTTCTTTAATATGCTCTTCCGTTTGAAATGGTAATCCAAAAATAATATCATGCCCAACAGATGTGTAACCGATTTCCTTAGCTGTTTCGGTTGCTTTTTTGACATTTTCGAAAGGTTGAATGCGGTTTATGGCCTTTTGTACTAAAAGGTTATAATCTTGAACACCAAAACTCACACGCCTAAATCCAAGATTGTAAAGTGTTTGTAAATGCTCTCTTGTCGTGTTATTGGGATGTCCTTCAAAACTCAGTTCATAGCCTTCAACCAACGTTGCTTTACTCAATATGCCATTGATCAATCGTTGAAGGTTTTCTGGTGTAAAAAAAGTAGGTGTCCCACCTCCAAGATGGAGTTCTTTGATTCTAGGTTTCGCGGAAAACAGGTTACAATAAAGTACCCATTCTTTCAAAAGCGCCTTAATGTATGGCCCTTCTACCTCATGCCGCTTGGTGATGCGCTTATTGCATCCACAAAATGTACATAGACTCTCACAAAATGGTAAATGAATGTATAAACTGATGCCTTCTTCGAAATTGCTTTCATCAAAAGCCTGAATCAAGGAAGATTTCCATTGTTTCAATGAAAAGGTATCCAAATCCCAATAGGGAACAGTAGGATAGCTAGTATATCTCGGACCAGCAACATTATACTTACTAACTAAATCATTGTGCATACTTAATTAATTGATTCTCATCAAAAATAGAATACATCGTCATTTAAAAATATGATATATGTCATATCAGCTATTTGTAATTGCCCTATTATCTGCTTACCTTGTGGCTGCGAAAGAATTTAATTAAAATATTACCTGATGAAAAGAATATATATCCTGTTTACCTTAATGACCTTGATACTAACCACGAGTTGTAAAAAAGAAAAGAAAGAAGCAGAAAAAAAGGTTGAAGAAGTCACTAAAACTGTAGAAGTGAAGAAAATCACAGCCATCTTATCGCCTAAAAGTGATAGTAAGGTATCCGGCAATGTGGTCTTCACTGAAGAAAATGGTGTTGTATCAATGATAGCAATTATGGATGGATTATCTCCAGGTGAACATGCCATCCATCTCCATGAAAAGGCAGATTGCTCATCGGCTGACGGAAAATCGACAGGTGGTCACTGGAATCCAACTTTTGAAGATCATGCTAAATGGGGAGAATTAAAAGGATATCATAAAGGCGATATTGGCAATTTCATAGCCAACGAGAAAGGGCAAGGAACTGTCAATTTTTCAACTGATGAATGGTGCATCGGCTGTGGAGACCCAAATAAAGACATTACCGGTAAAGCGGTAATCGTTCACCAAGGTACAGACGATTTTGTATCACAACCTTCGGGCGCCGCAGGAACTAGGATAAGCTGTGCTGGTATCATAGAATAAACTATTAAGAGTAAAGCCCAGTCCACTTTGGTCTGGGTTTTTTTATGGAATACTGTCTTGCTGCGGTATGGAAAAAATATGAAGCTAATTCATTCCTAGTTTCCGTGGTGATTAGCTCATTGATCTAGAAAACGTATTTCCTTATGGTCATTAATATTTATACCAATGCCATAAGACCGATGCCATTATACCAAGTTGGTCCGTAATTTCTTCTTCCGAAGCTTGAAGTTCCTTCACCGTATTTTTTAGTCCCTGGATCATCTGCTTAGATAAACGTTCTGCAATCGAGTTCTCATACCAAATTTTTTCTAGGTCATTCTTTATTGAATTATTCGATGGTTCAGTAAATAGTTTTGGGTTTTGATTATATGCCTTAAGTAAAAAAAGGTTCCAGTCATCAGCTTCAAGATCAATCCAAACATCTATCGCATCATCAATAAGCCAATATAACTTACCAAAGGCCTTACCAAGAGATTTGGCTATTTCCGTTTTTTCCTCTCCTAAATTAGATGCGCTGGCAATATATTCAGCCATAACAAGAAATGGTTCTGCAGATTTCAGGTATAGCGATTGTCCAATGTCCTCTGCATTTGTCATGTTTTTCAATGACTGTTTTGAAAGGAACATTTGAGACTTATAGAGTTGCTTCATGCACAGCATCAAATCATCTGTGCCATTGGCACGATCCATGTTTTCAACATCCTTGAGGACACCCCGGGATAATTGCATTAAAAATACTTCAGTAGGATTCAATTGTTGCTTCAACTGAGGATCTATAGCTTTCAATGATTGAAATACTTCAAAAGAAGTGAATTTAGCGATTCCATCTGGTGTCTCATCGGTTACATAATCAAACGTGCTAATGCCCAAATTGAAACGTCCGCACCAGTCTAGCGCATCAGGGATTTCCAATTCTTTAATACCCAGCAATTGAGCAAACATGCGGCCATGCAGAACTCCAAAGCCATAAATTGAATTCACCAAGCTTGTTTCTAATACCGAATTCGGTTCTGCTGTTTCCTTAATTAATTCATGCTTAAAAACAGATTGAAAGCGCAATTCAATATATTTTTCACCGTAGTCAAGAGGGTTTGGTAAACCAGCCTTCTCCCATAAATCAAAGAAAACATTCCCAAAATGTTCCTGCCAATTAAGTGCTTTCTTCATTAATTGTGCGGATTATCAAAGTTTTGTCGAAGACAATTTAGTGCATAGCATGCCATTGTAGTAGCGAATAGGCCACTCTGATCTGGGATAAATGAATTACCGCCTCCATCAGGATTGTCGTAAGCGGTAATAGTCTCAGGATCCAAGACATGTGGGGCAGGGATTCGCAATATGAAATCACCGTCCCAGCTTCCATTGTCGTTTTGTGCTCCCAGTAGGGCCTGTGCACAGGCAAAAGTTTCATTTTCCCCATGGATGTTTGACAAATGTAGTAAGGATTCTAATGCTAAAGCAGTAGAGAATGGATTCAACGTATTATTAGTTCCTAGAGCAAAGCCGCCATCATCCAATTGTAGTCTTTTAAGTTCGTTAAATAGTGTTTCGGCATGTGGTCCAGATAAAGCCTCATTGCACTCATTCAAAGCTCTCAAGGTAAGAGCTGTTGCATAATATGGACCACGCCACCAGTAGGAGTTGATGAAGCCTTCCTCAGATTGCAAGGTCCGAAGCCAATCCAAGATAGTTGGTACTCTTTCATTATTGATATCTGCAAGGATGGTAGCAACCGACACATCAGGATGTGAAGCGGTCCACCCAGCGATGGCTTCATTATTAGGTGCTGAAACAAAATCGCCAATTCCTGAATCCAAATTATATGTGGCAATGCCTTTGTCCACAAAATGCTCCCATAAGAATGTCCGTGAATTTTCTAGGTCTTTTAGATCAAATATAGAACTGGATTTTAGTGCCATAAGGCACCAAGCCGTAGAGTCTGCATCTGAAGGCACCATGGCCGAATAGGACCAACCATCTGTAGGTTGACGGGCCTCAATTAAAAAAGCATGAATCTCATTCAATCGTTCTTCATCGTTGAGAAATGATTGTATATGAGCCGTGATAAATCCTGTGACCCAAATATCAGAATCACCAGCCAATGTTGGAAAGCCTCGCCACTTACCAGATTGAGATTTGGACATTAAGTAATTAAGTCCGTTGTCAATTGCTTGATTTATAATAGAGTAATCTAATTTTAGTGTCTTTTCCATACAATGTAATAGTCTGATACCTTACTAAAGATAAGGGTTTATACAATCTTTCCTAAAAAATATGTATCTTTCATTGTGGTTGAACACCAACCATAGTATAACCAACTAAAATTTTAAAACATGGGCGACGTAAAAATCATAATTACAGGAAGCAATCGAGTAGAAAAAACACTAACATATGATGTTGGACCGGATGTGAATGCTGCAGCAGGAGATCAGATCAAGTGGGTCGTCGAAGCAGGATCTGGTGTCGCTGCCATTACCAAAATTACGCAGTACCAAAGTTCAGCCAAACACCCATCTTCAATGGATCTTTTCGCGGGTCCAGGAGGTAAGGAACCTGCTTCGACGAATGCAGAAAAAACAGAATGGGAAGGAACACTTAGTACAAGTGACAAGCTGCTAGAAGTCGAATGGTACTCCATTACTTGGACCTCTGTAGGTGGTGGCTGGCATAACCAAAATGTAGGTGGCATAGTCACCGATCCAAAAATCAAGATCAGCCTTGGACAATAACATTATCAATTACAAAAGAAATGCCTATTATGTATTAATAGTCATTTTTTTCTGTGTCTTTCAAACAGCCAATGCACAAGATCAACGAGTAGCCGATGCACTACGTCCCATTTATGAAGCGGACACTTTACAAGGTGTCGAGAAGCTAGATTTACTTGAGAAACTCGCCTTTAACGAAACCAATGACCTTGATCTCGGATTGCAGTTTGCTGAGGAGTTGATAGTTTTAGCCGAACGAGATAATAATTTGACCTTTCAATCTCATGGTTATTTCCAAAAAGGGAATGCAAGGCGACTTCAAGGAAATTTACAAGAGGCCATTAATGCGTATTTCAAGAGTGCAGAGTTTGCGCAGAAAGGCGACATGCCTAATTTTGAAGGTGTTGCCTATAGCGCCGTTGCAGACATTTATTCGATTTCAGATGACCATCAAAATGCTTCAATTTATTATACAAAGGCTATAAGTGCTCTCAGAAAAACGGTAGATTCGGTTAATTTGGCCTCAGTGATAATGAACGCTGGTGATGACCTAGTCAACAATAAGAAATATGATTCTGCGCTCGTGTATTTCCAAGAATCCGGACAGATTTTCGAACAGGTTGATTATATAGTAGGTAAAGCTTATAATCTTGGGAATATAGGTATTGTATATGCCAATCAAGGGCGCAATGACCTAGCCGAAAAGAATATCAATGACGCGGTAGAGATTCTTGAAGCCTCTGAAGATTACTATGCCATTAGTATATATCTCCTTTCAATGGCAGATATTTATGTGGAAAAGGGCGAACAAAATTCAGCTTTGGCTTACGCTCAAAGAAGCCTTGATCTCGGAAAGAAATATGGCTTAAAAGAACAAATTGGCGATGCCAATCTTAAATTGTCTGAATTACACGAAGAGCTAGGAAATTCATCTAAATCCTTACAACACTATAAAGATCATATTGTGTATAGGGATAGCCTCAACAATATTAAAAATGTTCAGGAAAGAGCCAATATAAGAACGAATTTTGAAGTCTCGCAGAAACAATTGGAGGTAGAAAAGCTGAACCAGCAAAAGAGGAATCAATTGATTGTTCTAGCTTTTACTGGTGTACTCCTTCTCACTCTATTTTGGTATTATAAGACCATTTCAAAAGAGAAAAAGAAATCTGACAATCTACTACTCAATATCTTGCCATCTGAAATAGCTCAGGAACTTAAGCAAAAAGGCGAAGTAGAAGCTGTAAAATGTGAGGACGTAACAGTATTATTCACGGATTTCGTGCAATTCTCGGCGGTTGCAGAACATATTACACCAGAACAATTAGTTAAGAGCATTGATTATTATTTCAAACGATTTGATGAAATAACCTCAAAACATGGGCTGGAAAAAATCAAGACCGTTGGCGACTCGTATATGTGTGCATCTGGGCTACCAACACCCAATCCGGATCATGCTAAAAATGCAATCAAAGCAGCGCAGGAAATTGCTGATATGGTCAAGGAGTCATTAAGTGCCCAAGATGATTTGACGCATTTCGAGATTAGGATCGGACTACATTCAGGACCCGTGGTTGCTGGAATCGTTGGCATCAAGAAATGGCAGTATGATATTTGGGGAGACACCGTGAACATAGCTTCACGAATGGAATCAGCATCAGAACCAGGTCGTGTCAACCTCTCAGAAACAACGTATCAAGAAATCAAGGACGAGTTTCCATGCGAATATCGTGGTGAACTGGAAGTAAAACACCGTGGTAAATTAAGGATGTACTTTCTAAGTTAATAACTATTATAAAATAAACTTATACTGACAAATAGCCCAGACCACTTTAGTCTGGGTTTTTTATATTCTAACTTTTCTATGAAGTATTTTAATACCTTTACACAGAATGAAAGTACCGGATAAGAATACCATCATCGAACTTCTTGAACTTAATAAGAAGCGGTTGATGCATGAGATAAAACAAAGTAAGGAATTAGTGTATCTTCTTTCGAAATCCACTACGCAAGACCTGAGTGATGAAGAGTGGAAAAAAGCCAAAGACCAGATGCTGGATATCTTTAAATCTATACCTGCATTAGCCATATTCTTACTTCCAGGTGGTGCGTTACTACTACCTTTAGTGATAAAATTGATTCCTCAATTAATGCCAACGTCCTTTAGCAGAACTAATTTTGATGAAGAGGACGCTAAATAAGCTGTAACACACTAGATTTTCTTTCAACTACTAGTTTGAACACCATTAGTCCTAAATGAAAGATTATTATAAAATACTTGCTGTTAAATCTAATGCAGATCCGGATACCATAAAAAAAGCTTTTCGTGATCAAATCGCAATACTACATCCAGAAAAAAATAAAGCTGCCAATGCGAAACAATAATTCGCAGCCTTGATTGAGGCTTATGATACTCTTTCCAACCAAATAAAATTGAATAAACCTGAGATATTACACCCTGAAATCCAGGAGGAATTTGAGGTTTATGAAGAAGATGCCAAGAAAACATCCAAAACATATAAGGACTGCTCTTGGGAAGAATTCTTGGTATTAGGGTTGTTCCTCGATACCAGAATCGAAAGTTTGTTCTCTGGTGGTATAGACTTGTTAGATGATGCTGGTGACATCATCGGTGATATATTTGATATTTTCTAAAAAAAATCACTTTTTAAGCGATTGTTTATTTATTCTTCCTCGTCAGTTCCAGATTTCTCCAGATCTAACAGATCATGTTTCTGCAACAAATTATACCACTGCACGATCTTTTTAATGTCACTTGCATATACACGATCTTCATCATAATCAGGTAAGACTTCAAAAAAGTACTCTTCTAACTTGTCCTTACCTTCTTTATGTCCAACCGAAGTTGGCTGACCATTCTCTTTCTCATTTATTTTTTTGAAAACTTTGCGCAACGGCAATTCTTCTGTAAGGGTATAGATTGCAATTTCACTCAATATACTCACATTATGCTGTATCCCAACAGAAATTCGTTTACCATCAAGTAATGACTCTGCGAGGAACCCCGATCGCGTTTGTGCTTGCACTTTATAAAGCCCTGGTCTTCCAGAAACCGATAATATTTTATCTAAACCCATATTTATAATTTCAAGTCGGCAAATATCTAAGCTTTACCCTAATAAACAAAATAATTAACGCTTCTTTTTCATTTCAGGAAAACGCATGCGGTAGTCTACTTTGATCTTTCCTTTAGATATGTTGGATAATTTCCCTTTTAGCAAACGTTTTTTAAAGCTTGTTAGTTTATCCGTGAACAAAATTCCTTCAATGTGATCATACTCATGTTGTATCACTCTGGCGACTAAACCTGTAAAGGATTTGGTATGTTTTTCAAAATTTTCGTCATAATATTCAATGGTGATATCAGGCTTTCTGAACACATCTTCTCTTACATCTGGAATACTCAAGCAGCCTTCATTAAATGACCATTCATCACCTTCTTCTTCCAGTATTTTGGCATTGATGAAGGTTTGCTTAAAATCTTTCAAGAATTCTCTTTCTTCTTCTTCAATCTCCTCATCTTCTGCAAATGGCGAGGTGTCTACCAAGAAAACCCTTATAGCTAAGCTGATTTGTGGTGCCGCTAAGCCAATACCAGAAGCTTCATACATTGTTTCGTACATGTTTTCAAGAAGTTCTTTCAATTTCGGATAAACCTTCTCTATATCTTTGGCCTTTTTACGAAGTACTGGAGTTCCGTATGCTACTATTGGTAATATCATGTCTATTTATTGTAAAGGTAACTCTGTAAAATGATCGTTGCGCTAATCTCATCGACTAGGCCCTTATCTTGTCTTTTCTTTTTTCCCAATCCGCTATCGATCATGGTTTGGAATGCTATTTTAGAAGTGAATCGTTCATCCACTCGCTCAATAGGAATGTTAGGAATTTCGTTTTTCAATATTTCAATAAACGGCTGAATTAAGACTTCACTTTCTGAAGACTCATTATTCATTTGCTTAGGTTCACCGAGAACAAAAAGTTCTACCTTTTCTTCCTTTGTATAATTTTTTAAAAAATCGATCAGCCCACTTGTGGCAACAGTCGTCAACCCAGATGCAATAATCTGAAGTTCATCTGTTATCGCAATTCCGGTACGCTTTTGTCCATAATCTATCGCTAAAATACGTGCCATATTGATTTTTCAGCAAAAATACCATTTATATCATAACTCCTATAAATATTGTGCCAAGAACTCACCTAGTCTTATTATTTTATATCGAAAATTTTAGCTTTTGTGCTATAATGGGATGATTTTTTTCATCATAGCCATTGCTACGGCAAAAAAAACTATGAAATTAGGGTGTAAAATGAAAATTTGCAGACACAAGAAAAAGGCAAGATGAGTTCTTTATTAAATCGAAGCCATTATCTTTGCGGAAACATTGGATTTTTTATGACAGAATTACGGAGTATCATTGAAAAAGCTTGGGAAAACCGTGACTTATTAAAAGATGTCACAACGACAGACGCTATTAGAAAAGTCATTTCGCTTTTAGATGAAGGAACGTTGCGCGTCGCAGAACCTACTAATGATGGTTGGCAAGTGAATGAATGGGTCAAGAAGGCTGTCGTGCTCTACTTTCCAATTCAAAAGATGGAAACTTTTGAAGTCGGTATTTTCGAATATCACGATAAGATTCCCTTAAAGCGAAATTATGCACAAAAAGGCATCCGAGTAGTACCTCACGCTGTTGCAAGATACGGCGCTTATATCTCACAAGGAACCATCTTAATGCCAAGTTATGTGAATATTGGAGCTTATGTGGATGAAGGTACCATGGTAGATACTTGGGCGACTGTTGGCAGCTGTGCCCAAATTGGCAAGAATGTACATTTATCTGGTGGCGTTGGTATTGGGGGCGTTCTTGAACCCTTACAAGCAGCACCAGTTATTATTGAGGACGGTGCTTTTATAGGGTCCCGATGTATCGTTGTAGAAGGTGTTCGCGTAGAAAAAGAAGCTGTTTTAGGTGCCAATGTCGTCTTGACCATGAGTACAAAGATCATTGATGTTACTGGAGACTCGCCAGTTGAGACAAAAGGTATTGTTCCTGCTAGATCGGTCGTGATTCCAGGTAGTTATACCAAGAAGTTTGCTGCTGGAGAATATCAAGTTCCTTGTGCCTTGATCATTGGTCAACGCAAGGAAAGCACTAACAAGAAGACATCGCTTAACGACGCACTTCGCGAATACGATGTTGCGGTATAAACCATCACAATGAAGATACTGGTCATACAGCAAAAAATGATTGGCGATGTACTTACGAGCTCCATCCTTTTTGAAGCGATCAAGGCTGTGTATCCCGAATCTGAGCTACATTATGTAATCAACACCCATACTTACGCAGTCGTTGAACACAACCCCTTTATTGACAAGTTCCTGATGGTCACTCCCGAGATGGAAGACAGCAAATCACTATTCTATAAATTCTTGAAATCCATCAAGAAAGAGCACTATGATGTCGTTATTGATGTATACTCAAAGCTTAGTAGTAACCTTATCACGAAATTCTCTGGCGCCAAAATCAAGATCTCCAAATACAAGCATTATACGGCCCCACTTTACACACATACTTATAAAGATGCTAAAGTCCCTAAGACCAATGCCGGTCTAGCAGTTGAGAACAGGTTGCAACTGCTGGGACCTCTAAATATTCCTAGGACGATATTCAAACCAAAAATCTATTTGGCCGATACCGAAATTGAAGCTGCAAAACAAAAATTATTGGATGCTCGAATAGATCTAAAAAAATCGATTTTTATGATCGGGGTTCTTGGCAGTGGAGAGAATAAGACCTATCCGTTACCGCATATAGCAAGCCTCATTGATACCATTGTTGAGGAAACCAAAGGACAAATTCTTTTTAATTATATCCCAGAGCAAGCAACTGAAGCGAAAATCGTCTACAACTTTTGTAAAAAAGAAACGAAGAAACAAATTCATTTTGATGTATTCGGAAAAGGTCTTCGTGAGTTTTTCGCCATCACGTATCATTGCACGGCCTTAATTGGTAATGAAGGTGGTGCGACCAATATGGCGAAAGCTTTAGACATACCAACATTTACTATATTCTCTCCATGGATCATGAAAGAAGCATGGAATATGTTCGATGACGATAAAAAGAATGTCTCAGTACACTTAAAAGACTTCAAACCTGAACTCTACGAAGGAAAATCCTTAAAGACCATGAAAAATGAGGTATTCTCTCTTTACAAAGAATTCCCTCCAAAATATATCATCCCTAGGCTCACGGAATATCTAAAACAATTTTTAGTTAAATCAACCCTCTAATGACTACATAGTTTCATTAGATGGTTACAAATCCTTATCTACAGAACTTCAGAATTTCATTTTAGCCTTAAAATCTAATTGAAAATTTGATGACAATTTTTACAACCGGTTTAATGATTTTTGTGGTTTACGGATAAAACATTCCGATTAGCATCCTAATAGGAAGTTACGCGTTTTTGACAGACACATGGGTGAATGGAAAGGTATAAATCCTCACCTTAAATATCATAATTGGGTATGACATCATCTAAAAAAGCGTCATTAGATTTAAATCTATCATGTATAATTTTATACTGATGTATTAGTTATCCATTGGTTTATAACATGTATTATTTTAAATGTTTATCGACGCCGTTCTCAGTCCAAGTCAACTTCTCTTTTATGGTTTTCAATTCAATATCATTATTAAGTTCTAATCTGCTTTTAGACTTTTCGTAATGATGAATGTGAAAAACAATTCCTCTGTATCGAATACGCCTCGATTTGAGTCCATAATTATGAAAACGATGCGCCAACTCAGAATCTTCCCTTCCCCAACCTTTAAAGTCTTCGTTGTAGCCATTAACAGCTAAGAAATCTGCCTTAAAATAAGACGTATTACAACCTCTAAACTTTTTTGAGTATCTCTTGTTAGATTTATAAAAACTGCTAAGTGCAGGCATATGAATTGCTCTTGTTCTTTTCTTTATACCTTTAGAAAAGGCATTAAAAGAGACTTTTTCTTCAGAAAAAAGTGTTTCAACATAATCTTGTTGAATATTCACGCGGCTCCCATAGATATAAGTTCCTTCTGAGACAAAATCTAAGTGATCTTTAATAAAATTTGAATGCATAATACAATCTCCATCTACTTGAATAATATATTCACCTTTTGCCTTAGCAATAGCTTTATTTAAAATTGTAGCCTTATTAAATCCATCATCTTTATGCCAAACGTGACACACAGGGATCTTTATATCTTCTCTAAAACTTTCTATTAGTCGTTTGGTATCATCATTTGACCCATCATCTGCAATAAGAACCTCATCTGGCAAAAGGACTTGTTTTTTAAGACTCTTCAGAACCAAAGCTAAGGCATTAGGCCAATTGTAGGTAGATATAATTAAGCTAGATTTCATTGAAACTAATTAAATATATATTTAATGATTTGACCAAAATTCTTTTTAAATAGATAGGATGTCGATTTGTACATTTTTTCTTCTTTTTGATTTTTAAAATTTTCAAAAACCTCTTCAAAATTGCTGCCTTCAATAAAATCAAGATGCTCCCATACCATTGGTTCCAAATAGAAAAACCCAGTCATACTTTTATAATTGGTCTCATCTACGCTATCCCATTTTTTCATGAATCCATCCAAATCAACATCCGTATTATGGCCCCAATTTGAAAGCTTCAAAACTAAGTCCTCTCTGTTTCTAGATAAACTTTCATGAAGAATTAAACTATTCGTATAAATAACCCTCCCACCAGTTTTTCTCCCAACTTGATAATCTGGATAATTGGTAGCAACAACTGTTTTAGTGGCTTTATTAACGTACAAATAACCATTTTCGGTCTGTTTGTATAGGGTGATATGAAAAGGTTTTACTTGAACTTTATGCTTTTCAGGTTTATTTAATAAATGATTTTTAGATTTTAAAAAATCAACAAATTTCTTAAAATTAATAAAGTATTCGTCGGCATCAAGTTGAATAATCCAATTTCCTATTCCCATTTGTTCCGCAAGCATTTTTCGCTCTTGGACCTCGCATTGCATGGTCGTCAATTCTGGATTATAAAAATCGGCTTCATAAATAGTTATTTTCTTTTTAACATCATAAGAGGTTATCCAATCAAAAAAAGATTCTGGGATAGATATTGGTGCTCCATTCCATGTTTTACGATTAATATCTATGGCCAAAAAAATAGAATCACTTTCGCTATAGATTTGAGGAATAGCATTTTTTAGCAACTCATAATCGTATGAAACCAAAAAACCAACTTGAATTTTCTCCATAAAAAAAGCTAACTTATTAAATTAAGGATATAAAGATACAAGACTTTTATTCACGATATCTAAAATTAAAAAAACTGTACATTTGGTTATTAATTAAAACTCTAAGCCATCACTAAATGAAGATTTGTTTAATCTCCTTTGATTATTGGAATTATGACGGCCATATTATAAAGGCACTACAGAAAAAAGGAATTGAGGCTCATCATATTGACATTAGTAAATTTAAATATGAGTATAAAAATATATTTCAGAAATTATTGAATTTCTGTTCAAAGCTCTTCTTAAAAAAGAATGTCAAAAAAATTAAACGTCAGGAGTTTATAATTCAAGAATTATCAAAAATTGGTAATCAGGATTCTATTTTAGTAATAAGACCAGACCTTATTGAAATTAAAACTCATATCGCTATAAAATCCTTTACTAATTCATATATCACCTACATTTATGACAGCTGCAAACGGTTTCCTGTGGATCATTTGTTAGTTGGAATATTTGACCGCATGTATTCTTTTGATTTGGAGGATGTGGCAAGCTTTGGTTTTAATCATATAACCAATTACATTTATCTGGACAAACAACCTATTTCATCTCAGTTTAATTACGAGGTATTTACTGTACTCTCAGTAGATAAAAGAATAAATCAATTAAATAAAATCGCACAACAATTGGATCAATTAAATATAAGTTATAAATTTATTGTTGTAAGTTCTAGAAAACCAGCTCATTTACACCCAAAAATAGAGCATAGAACAAAAGAGATAAAAACTAAAGAATTAAAGACCTATATAGATAATTCCAGAATCATATTAGACCTATTAAGGGAAGAGCATAATGGAATAAGTTTTAGGATTTTTGAAGCTTTAGCTTATCAGAAAAAAATAATTACAAACAACGCGTCAGTTAAAAACTACGCCTTTTATAATTCGAATAATTTTTTAGCCTTAGACCCTAAAAACATAAAAATTGATGCTTCTTTTTTTGCTACAAAATATACACCCTTAGCTGATGAGATCTATCATCAATTTACTGTAGATAATTTTGTAGACACTATCTTTCAACTGAAAAGTTAAGCATACAATCTTAACACTATTCAAGACGCTTAATTTTTAAAGCATTACATTTAATTCTTTTATTTTACTTATATGGATTACGAAAACAAACCCGATGCCTATTATAGCTTTCCCAGAAAGGAGATGCTTGACCTCCTTCCTAAGGAATCCAAAAGAATTTTAGAAGTTGGATGCGGTCAAGGTACTTTTGCTGCACAAATTAAGGCCTACAATAATGCTGAAGTTTGGGGCATAGAATTTATGCCTAAAGAAGGTGAAATTGCAAAAACCACTTTAGATAAGGTTTATATTGGTCCTGTGGAAGACTTCATTAATGATCTTCCAGATAATTATTTTGATGCCATCTATTTTAATGATGTCTTAGAGCATTTAACATATCCAGATAATGTTTTACGCGATTTAAAAATAAAACTCGTAGATGGAGGTTTGATTATCAGCTCTATACCAAATCTTAGAAACTTTAGAGTTTTAAAAATGTTAGTCTTCGACGGTAATTGGGATTATGCTGACCATGGTATTATGGATAAAACTCATTTAAGATGGTTTACCAAAAAAAGCATCAAAAAAATGTACGAAGATCTAGGCTTTGAAATTGTAAGTCATAAAGGAATTAACCCTAGTAAATCCTTAAAACCTTATCTCTATAATATTCCCTTACTATTTACAGGGATGGATATGAAATATTTACAATTTGCAACGGTTGCTAAAAAGCTTCAAAATTAAAGATTACGCTTAGATTGATCTTCAATAATGTCATCTAGACAAACAACCTATTTCTTCTCAATTTAAATACGAGGTATTTACTGTACTCTCAGAAGGCAAAAGAATTAATTAAAATTGCACAACAATTAGATCAATTAAATATAAGTCATTAATTTATTGTTTTGAGTCCTAGAAAACCAGCTCATTTACAACATCGTAGAGGAAATCTAAGGACAAATTCTTTTTAATTATATACCAGAGCAAGTAACTGAAGTGAAAATCATTAAAGGCCATGGAAAATGATGTATTCTCTCTTTACAAAGAATTCCCTCCAAGACATATCATCCCTAAGCCCACGGAATATCTAAAAGAATTTTAAGCTAGGATTTTACAATTCCAAAATCGGTCCACACCTTATTATCATTTTTAGTGGTTGCCCTGATCTTAAGATTGGCTTGGATCATTTCAGGTTTCACATAGCCTCTGGCATGATCCAAATGCACACAGATAATACTATATCTTAATTGCTTAGATTTAATGCCCTTGTTTTGCAGTCGCTCTCCTAATTCACGATCTTCCCCTCCATATTGCATGCGCTCATCAAAGCCATTGATAGCAAGCAGATCCTTTTTCCAACCTGAGGAATTATGACCATTCCATGACGAATTGGAAGGCGTCAAGGTATTTAGGATCTTTGCCATTATTGGTCCAGCCGTAATCTTATTGTTCTTGAAAGAGGACTTCAAACCATTCTTTTTTAACCAATCGATGTCAAAACAATTTTGGTTCTTGATATCTTCTTCCGAAATAAGTTCTGAAATAGCCATAGGAAGTTTGAAATAGCCTGCGGACAAAAAGAATCCTTCTTCCCTGAATCTTAAATGCATCTCAACAAAATCCATGCGAGCAATGCAATCGCCATCTGTAAAAATAAGGTAATCAGATCTACAAGCCAAAATGGCCTTATTTAGGATTATCGTCTTCTGGAATCCATTATCCTCATGCCAAACGTGCTCGACGTGTATAGAGGATTTTGACCTAAATGAATCGATAAGTAATCTGGTGTTTTCTCCCGAACCGTCATCGGCGATAACAATCTCAAAATCCAACTCTGATTGATTCTCATAACTCCAAAGGACTTTTTCGAGCCATTTAGGGTTGTTGTAGGTGCTTATTATTATAGATGCCTTGATGTTCATTTGAAGCAAAAATAGTTATTTTTACCGTCCGATACATGGAAAAAATTACAGCTATCATACCCGTTGGAAATGAGATTCATAACATTGAAGCTGCTATTGCTTCCGTGAACTTTGCCGATGAGATCATTGTGGTGGATAGCTTTAGTACAGATGGTACTTTTCAAAAAGCTAAAGCTACAGGAGTTAAAGTCCTTCAAAGAGAATTTGATTATCCTGCCGCACAGAAAAATTGGGCCATCCCGCAAGCATCTCATGAATGGATTTTTCTTTTGGATGCTGATGAGCGTGTGACCGAAGTACTAAAACATGAAATTCAGGAATTCTTGAAAAACCCACCAAAAGATGGCCCCGTTGGGTATTGGATCGGTCGAATGAATCATTTTATGGGTAAGCACGTGCAATACAGTGGATGGCGTAATGACAAGGTGATCCGCTTGTTCAAAAGGGATTTCTGCGTCTATGAAGACAAGCATGTACACGAAGAGATCATAGCTAACGGAACATTGGGTAATTTAAAACAAAAGCTTTATCATAACACCTATGTGTCGCTTGACCACTATATGGACAAAATGAATCGGTATGCCTCCTGGCAAGCCAAGGATTATGACAAAAAAACAGGGATGCTAACCCCATATCATTTTGTAATCAAACCGTTTTGGGGATTTTTCAAGCACTACATCGTGCAAAGTGGATTCAGGGATGGTGTTGTCGGACTAACAATAGGCTATATTCAAGCCTATGTGGTATTCATGCGATATGCAAAGCTTTGGTTACTGCGCCGCGGAAAGGCCTAGCATCTATTTCCAGAATTTGAGCTTTCCCTTTAGTTTTCGTTTACGATGGAATCGATATTGAAAATCCTCGGTGTTTTCCCATAAGGTCTCGAAAATTATCGCTTCATTTTCACCAGAACATTTTGCATATTCATTGCTCATGATTCGCACAATAGATTCATGAATGGTCAACTTAGATAGATTCTTCATGCGCGTTTCAAAATCCATGGTCTCAAAACGCATTCTATTCAAGTCAACTAAATAGAATTTAGGATTTCCATCATTCAATTGAATCAAGGTGTTTCCGGGAGAATGATCCAAGAAATTAATGCCCTTTACGTGTAGGTCGTAAGAAAACCGCGTAAAAGCTCTCAATAAATTCTCATGGTCAGGGAAATCGAATGTATCTGTTAGTTCCCTAAAGGTCAAATCACAGGGTAAATGCTCGCTTGCATAGTAACTTTCGCCAAATGTTAATCCTGATGATTTTTCAAAGTAAGCAAAAGGTTGTGGTGTTCCAACACCTATTTTCGTTAGTTCTTGGGCATATTCAAAAGACCGTTGTGCTTTAGATTTCCTAAAAAAACGATAAACAAATTTATTGATGAGATTGGGCTTCTTAAAGGACTTGACATTAACAACGACATCACCAATACTCAAAGTCTTTATTACATTTCGTTCACCATCATTCAATAAGTCGCCTTCTTCCTTAAAACTAGAAATGAAAGATGCTAGCTGATCATTGAAAATAGTATCATCGGAAGCCAAAACCTTAGTCATGCAGCAAAATTACGATTAATGCGAATATCTTCAATTTAAAAAGCATCATTCATTATTTTTATTTTTCTTTGTATAATGGCGAATAAAAATCTAGTATTTCTAGAATCCCAATACATCTAGAACTTGACTTTTGGGTTTGGGCAATTCAATTATCATTTAATCAAGGCCATTAATGATCTAGATCCTAAGAATTTTGAAATCACAATTCACGCTAATGTAACTGAAAAATTTAAAGAAGATTTTGACAACAAAGCACGATATGTATAAAGAAGAAATAGACAATGCCTTAAAAACCTTAAAGAAAGGTGGGGTCATACTATATCCTACAGATACTGTTTGGGGGATTGGCTGCGACGCTACGAATTCTGAAGCTGTCAAGAAAATATACAGGCTTAAACAACGGCATGAAACCAAGGCCATGATATGTTTGGTCAACAACTTCGGGATGCTAGAAAGACATGTCGATAATGTACCAAATATAGCATACAACATTTTGGAGCTTGCTATTAAACCAACCACTATTATTTACGACAACCCAGCTGGAATAGCTGAAAATTTAATTGCACAGGATAATACCTTGGCAATAAGAGTCACTCAAGATGAATTTTGTCAGAAATTGGTGCGTTTCTTAGGAAAACCCATCGTTTCTACATCTGCCAATATTGCTGGTGAATCCACCCCAAAAACCTACAAAGAAATACCTGAGGAAATTTTAAAAGGTGTGGACTATATCGTAAATTTGCATCACGAAAAAAAAGCATCTAATCCATCGACGATTATCAAGTTGAGCAATGATGGCAAAGTGCAAATCATTCGTGAATGAATTACAAAGAAGCCTTAAAAAACGACATCTTTAAAATCATTTCTAAGTCAGCACAAGAACTTGGGATAGATTGTTATGTGATTGGGGGATTTGTTCGGGATTTCATACTTAATAGAGGATCACATAAAGATATTGACATTGTTGCTATTGGCAGTGGTATTGACCTTGCTAAACAAGTATCCAACAACATAAAAGGGAAACCTAAAGTACAGGTATTCAAGACCTATGGTACAGCAATGTTGCAATATGACGATATGGAAATAGAGTTTGTTGGTGCTAGAAAAGAATCCTATAATCATAATAGCCGAAATCCTGTTGTAGAGAATGGCACGCTAGAAGATGACCAAAATCGTCGTGATTTCACCATTAATGCCTTAGCGATAGACCTCAGCTCCTCAAGTTATGGTGAATTACTGGACCCCTTTAAAGGCACGGAAGACCTAGACAACAAAATTATACGAACGCCGCTGGATCCAGATATTACGTATTCTGATGACCCACTGCGAATGCTTCGCGCCATTCGTTTTGCAACTCAATTAGGATTCAAGATTGAAGAAGAGTCCTTAAAGGCCATTTCTCGCAATAATGAGCGCATTAATATCATTACCAAAGAACGCATCGTAACAGAATTACATAAAGTACTCGAATCAGATGTGCCTTCTATTGGATTTCTACTATTAGAAAAAACAGGTCTGTTAAAATATATCCTTCCGGAACTCATAGCGCTCAAAGGCATCGATGAAATAGAGGGACAACGCCATAAAGATAATTTCTATCACACTTTAGAGGTCGTTGATAATATTTGCAAGCACACCGACGATCTTTGGTTACGCTGGGCTGCCTTACTACACGATATTGGCAAAGCGCCAACTAAGAGATTCCATAAAAAAATTGGTTGGACATTTCACGGCCATGAGTTCCAAGGCTCCAAAATGGTATATCAGTTATTCAAACGCTTAAAAATGCCTTTGAATGAGAAGATGAAATTCGTGCAAAAAATGGTATTGATGAGTTCTAGGCCCATCGTTTTGGCAGAAGACATGGCTACTGATTCCGCCGTTCGTCGCTTGGTATTTGAAGCAGGAGATTATGTAGAAGATCTTATGACATTGTGTGAAGCGGATATCACAACCAAGAATCCTAACAAGTTCAAGAAGTATCATAATAACTTTAAGATCGTAAGGGACAAAATCGTAGAAGTTGAAGAACGAGATCATATCAGGAATTTCCAACCGCCAGTTACCGGTGAAGAGATCATGAATACTTTCAATATAAGACCGTCACGAGAAATAGGCATAATCAAGGAAGCCATCAAAGAAGCGGTTCTTGAAGGTGCAATACCCAACGAACATGAAGCGGCTTATGAACTGATGCTAAAAGAAGGCGAAAAATTAGGCTTAAAGGTTTCTAAATAATTAAGCTGTCATTCCTGTGAATGCAGGAATCCAGTATGAATTGAGTTAATATCACAAAGATTCCTGCTTTCGCAGGAATGACGAAAAAAATGAAAAAAGACAACAAGAAAGTCATCTATTGGTTATTAATAGGCTGCCTGCTTATTTTTATCATGGTCGTGGTTGGCGGTATTACCCGACTTACACATTCGGGGCTCTCGATATCCAATTATAAATTGATTTCGGGAACAATCCCTCCTATGAATGATTTAGAATGGCAAGAATCATTCGACCTTTACAAACAATATCCAGAATACCAAAAACTAAATACAAATTTCACCCTAGAAGACTTCAAGGATATTTATTTCTGGGAATGGCTCCATCGTGTTATTGGAAGATTTATAGGTATGGTTTTTCTATTACCGTTCTTATACTTCTTGCTAACTAAACAATTATCAAAACCAACCATTAAGAAGTCACTAATACTTCTTGGGTTGGGAGCCTTTCAAGGTTTCTTGGGTTGGTATATGGTTAAAAGTGGCTTGGTGGACAGGCCAGATGTAAGTCATTATAGATTAGCAGCTCACTTGACCACTGCGTTTATAACATTTGCATATACGTTCTGGGTAGCCTTGGATCTAATGTTTCCAGATAGGAAACGGATTATAATTCCGTTAAGGAACCTTATCAGATTTGGTCTCGCTGTTCTTTTATTACAAATTATTTATGGTGCGTTTGTGGCTGGGCTGGATGCTGGTTTCATTCATAACCATTGGCCAATGATGAACGAAGGCAAGTTCATACATGAAACTGTATATAGCGAACAAAGCCCATGGCACAAGAATTTCATAGAAGGAAAAAGCGGCGTACAATTCGTACATAGGATTTTGGCATATATTGTTGTTCTTTTCGTATTTTTAATATGGAAGAGATCCAAGAAAATAGATCTTTCACAAGATCAATCCAAAGGCATTAAAGCACTTATATTCCTGGTTGGCATTCAATTCCTGTTAGGTGTTCTCACCATAATATTACAAGTACCGGTTTGGTTGGGTGTGGCACATCAAGTTGGGGCGTTTTTCTTATTGAGTGCAATGACATATACCGCGCATCGTTTCAGTAAATAATCTGCAAATAACCTATCTTTGCAACTACAAATAAGAATTCATGATCTACAGATTCAGAATCATATTGGATAACGACACCGAAGACGATATTTTTCGTGATATAGAAATCCGTGAAACGGATACTCTTGAAGACCTCCACAATGTTATTACCCAATCTTTTGGTTTTGACGGGGCGGAAATGGCATCCTTTTATATTAGTGATGACCAATGGAATCAAGGTGAAGAAATCTCTTTGTTCGATATGAATGGCGGAGTGGACTCTGTGAAGATGATGAATGAAACCTTAATTAGCGATGTAGTTTTCGAACTACAACCAAAACTCATTTATGTCTACGATTTTATGAACATGTGGACTTTCTTGGTTGAACTGGCAGAAATAGTTGACATCAATGATAGCACTGACTACCCCAATCTAATGTTCGTTCATGGACAAGTTCCTGATGAAGCGCCTCCAAAAGTATTTGAAGCTGATGATGATGATTTCGATTCAGAGTTTGAAGACAAAATCGATGTGGATGATTATGACGACCTCGAATTCGATGAAAACTGGAATTAAAGATATTCAGTGTTCATATTCTCATAATTGCGCTTGACAAAATCCAAAGCATTTTTAACAATATCACCCATATTCTTGCACTTCTTGAATTTTATATCCAAAGTATAATCGTAAATCTTTGATTTTAAAAGTTTGATGTTTTCTTTAGTAGAAATACTATCGTTGATCATACAATCAATAAGCCCTTTTATTCTATCGTCATAACTAAGAAGTCTTTTTGCAATCATGGATCTCTCTTCCAATTTATATTGATCTATGGATTCTTTCTTGAACTTTTCTGAAACCAACTCCACCATTTTTAAGTTCTCCTTGAAAAATTGTGGCCTATAAATGTTCAATTTCCCTTCATAACACTGTTGGTCAAAATCTATGGCTCTTATTTTGAATACAACATGATCAAAATCATGCGTGGGAACAATAACATAGTTATATGACCGCATGTCTCCTAGAAGCCGAATCATACAACGTTCGTTGAATTTCACAAACTCTTTGGCAATTTGGGCTTTCTCTGATTCGTTACATTCGCTTAGCTTAGTCTTGATAAACTCATCTCCTGGAACACCTGCGATATGCTCTTCTATCAATGTGTTTTTAAACACCAAGAAATTAAGATTGTATGGAGACAGCATATGCTCTAATTCTAAACCATAAACCCTTGAAGCATCAGCTTTTTTTACATAAAAATAGGTGTAATTATCATTGAGGATATTCCGTATTTTGACGCGAAATGGTTTTGAATTTCCGAAGGTGCAAAAATCGATGGTGTCAACATTTAGAAATGGTATGGTATTCTCATTTCCATCAGAATGTAGTATAGTGTAAACTTTTTTAAGGCTTAAATCTATCTCTTCCCGCTCAAACTCGTTATAATATACTCTTACCCAAAGAGTATCCACGTCATTTTTATCGTAAACGACTATAGATCCTTGAAAGCGCAGAAGGTCGTCATAAAATATCGGAATTCTAATATTCCTTTTATACTCCGTCAAGTAATCATGTAATTTATTTGACACTGGATAAGAGGGTTTTTTCTTGGATATTTTAAGGTCTTGCATGAGAATCTGAATTGATCAAATTTAAACCTTTTATTTTTTAGTTGTAACATTTCTTAGCAAGCTTCGTCTTACTCTTATAACCAATCTGTGTTGAATTTAATTCAACATAAAAACCAATCAACTTGGAGTCTATACTCACAATCAGTAATCTTACGAAGAAGTTTGGGTATCTTACAGCTGTAAGTGACCTCTCTTTCACTATAAATAAAGGCAATGTATATGGTATTCTTGGTCCAAACGGAAGTGGTAAATCCACCACGCTTGGTATTGTCTTGAATGTTGTAAATGCAACCAGCGGTGGTTTTCATTGGTTCGATGGAAATACATCTACACATGACGCTCTTAAAAAAGTAGGCGCCATTATTGAGCGACCGAATTTCTATCCCTACATGACAGCCATTCAAAATCTCAAATTGGTTTGTAAAATAAAAGGCGTTAGTGATGATAAAATTGAAGAAAAACTTGAAGTGGTTGGCCTTCTTGATAGAAAAAATAGCAAGTTCAAGACCTATTCATTAGGCATGAAACAGCGCTTAGCCATTGCTTCTGCGCTTTTGAATGACCCTGAAATCTTAATTCTTGATGAGCCAACCAATGGATTGGACCCTCAGGGAATACATCAGATCCGACAAATCATCAAGGATATAGCCAGTGAAGGTACTACCATTTTATTGGCATCGCATTTATTGGACGAAGTTGAAAAAGTATGTTCTCATGTTGTAGTTTTAAGAAAAGGCGTGAAATTATATTCTGGCCGCGTCGATGAGATGATATCCAGCCACGGATTTTTTGAATTGAAAAGTGAAAAACACGATGAATTATTAAAGGTATTGAGTGATGATTCACGATTTGGCAACGTAAAAATTGAGGAGCGATTAATTACGGCATTCCTGAATGAACCCATGGATTCTTCCGAATTCAATGAACTGATGTTTAAAAAGAATATCACGCTATCACATTTAGTACAACGCAAGGAAAGTCTGGAAGAACAATTCCTTCAATTAACCGATAACGATAACGTTTAGACTATGCTGCGCTTACTAAAAATAGAACTTCAGAAACTTTGGCAAAACAGAATAAGTAAAGTATTGATCTTTATATCATTTGTGTTGCCCTTTACCGTACTTGTTCTTTCGTCCATTAAGATAAATTTCTTTGGCTTTTTTACATTGGAATTGGGTGAACTAGGCATTTTCAATTTCCCAATTGTTTGGCACATAACCACCTTTTTTGCTGCCCAGTTCAAATTCTTTTTTGCGATTGTCGTAGTATCCATGATTGGTAATGAGTATAGTAATAAAACCATCAAACAAAATTTAATTGATGGCTTGAGTAAAAAAGAATTCATTCTATCAAAGTTTTATACCATAGTTTTCTTTTCACTAGCTGCAACTATTTTAATAGGATTAGCGACATTACTAATCGGACTTTATTATTCCAGCTATAATGAATTTAGGATCATCATAATGGAAATAGAATTCTTGCTGGCCTATTTTGTTAAGTTGATGGCATTTTTCTCTTTCTGTTTATTGATAGCTATGTGGATAAAACGATCCGCTTTTGCCTTAGCATTCTTATTTGTAGTGTTTATATTAGAATGGATTATTTTCGGTCTAATTGCGTGGCAAGCTGATAGTGCAGAAATCGCTGAGAAAATCCAAAATTTCTTCCCATTAAAGTCTATGTATAAACTAATCGACCAGCCAATTCAAAGGATTGTCATGAGTAAGTTTCCTGAAAAAACTGAAATTGTCTACGATTATGCGGTGCACTGGTATGAAATTACTATTGTTCTGGGTTGGACTGCCCTTTTCATCTTTTTATCGTACAGATTGCTTAAAAAGCGAGATTTATGATATATTTATAAGCTATTTTGCTTATAAATGAAAAAGATTCTCTCCCTCATACTTCTCCTTACTTCTTTGGGCCTTCATGCCCAGCAGGAAGCGGCTAATTGGTATTTTGGTGAAAATGCTGGCATTCGTTTTGATGCCACAGCAGGTACAGTGACTGCCGTTACAGATGGTCAGTTAAATACTCGTGAAGGGTGCTCCTCTATTTCTGATGCAAATGGCAACCTTTTATTCTACTCAGATGGCACCCGCGTATGGAATAGAAATCATAATTTGATGGTAAATGGCACTGGATTGTATGGTGATTCCTCTAGTACCCAATCTGCTATTATAGTCGCAAAACCAGAAGATCCGAACATTTACTATATTTTCACAGTAGATACTCAACTGTCAGGTCAGCCACCTAGCGAAGGACTCAATTATTCGGAGGTTGATATAACTTTAGATGGAGGTTTAGGAGCCGTCACTATTAAGAATGCTAACCTTCTTGCCAATTCATCAGAAAAAATCAGTGCTGTCTTAAAGGATTGTATATCAAGATCTTTATGGGTGATCTCCTTTGCAAATGCTGCAGGAACTTCCTCTCCATATAATACGTATCACGCTTTTGAAGTAACCAGTGTCGGCGTGAATACCACGGCAGTTACCTCTACTTTCCCAATTAACGTACAAGACCGTCGAGGTTATTTGAAATTCTCACCGGATGGCACTAAAATGGTATGTGCTAATTCTGATGGGGAATTCTTTGGCACCGCTTCAGCTCATTGGTCACTATTATTATACGATTTTGATGTTGCAACTGGCATTGTAAGCAATCAATTGGAATTGCAGATAAGCAGCACGGCTAATAAAGCCTATGGTGTTGAATTCTCTCCGAATAATGAATTGCTTTATGTGCATTCAACTAATAACGCTGGTGCTGGAGCACCTGGAACAGATCATACTTCGGTATTGACACAGTTCAATCTAGTAGCTGCAGATATTCAGGCAAGTGAGTTTACTTTAGATAGCAGGAATCTCTATCGAGGTGGATTACAGTTAGGACCTGATGGTCGAATTTATAGAGCACTAAGCACTAATTATAATATAGGTCAGCCTTTTTTAGGCGTTATTACTAATCCTGATGCCATTGGTGCAGCGGCTAATTATCAGCATAATGCCATAAGCTTGAATGGTCGGAATTCGACACAAGGATTACCTCCTTTTGACCAATCGATCTTTAACACAAAAATAGACATCATCCGAAATGGATTAAGTATCACAAATCTGGATCTTTGTGATGGGGATAATTATACATTAATAGCAGATGATATTTTAGGAGCCACCTATGCATGGACCTTGGAAGGTAATCCTTTAGCTGAAACTAATTTTGATCTTGATATTACTCAAAGTGGGTTATATGAAGTGGTCATTGACCCTAATAATGGAGATTGTGCGATTGAAGGCGAAGCCACAGTAAATTATTTTACTGTACCTATTGCCAGCACACTTGCAGACATCAATATTTGCGATAACGATAATGATGGTGTTTGGTCCTTTGATTTCACGGTACAAGACACGCAAGTGCTCAATGGTCAGAACCC
>RCNB010000446.1_pt1 | contig 28474 bp, 18 predicted proteins | sample 2041321 | NCBI WGS metagenome assembly RCNB01 (sample SAMN09708232, study PRJNA481090) | Marine sediment metagenome, whole genome shotgun sequencing project. | reverse complement strand
GACCGCCAACCTGCTGGACCCCATTCAGCCGGCCTTCCGCGACCGGATGGAGGTCCTGCGGCTTCCCGGCTACACCGAGGAGGAAAAACTCCAGATCGCCCTGCGCCACCTGGTGCCCAAACAGATCAAGGAGAATGCCCTGAGCGACGCGCTCATCACGATCACCGGGGGAGCCATCCAGAAGATGATCTCGCTGTACACACGCGAGGCCGGGGTTCGCAACCTGGAGCGCGAGATCGCCACCGTGTGCCGTAAAGTGGCCCGCAAGGTGGCAGAAGGCAAGAATACTCGGTCCCGGATCACCTCTCAAAACATCGAGAAATACCTGGGTCCCAACAAGGTCTTCCGCGACCAGCTCCTCAAGCGCGACCAAGTGGGTGTGGCCACGGGAGTGGCCTGGACCGCCACAGGAGGCGAGATCCTTTTCGTGGAAGCCCTTCGCGTCAGAGGCAAGGGGCACCTGGCCCTGACCGGGTCGCTCGGGGATGTCATGAAGGAATCGGGGCAGGCAGCGCTGACCTATCTCAAAGCCCGTGCCAAAGAACTGGGCATCAGCTCCCGTATCTTTGCAGAAAATGATTTTCACATCCATGTGCCGGAGGGATCCATCCCCAAGGACGGGCCCTCGGCCGGGGTGACCATGGCCACGGCCCTGGTCTCCGTGTGCACGGACCTCAAGGTCCGCCGTGACGTGGCCATGTCCGGAGAGATCACGCTGCGCGGCCATGTTCTGCCCGTGGGCGGGATCAAGGAAAAGGTGCTGGCCGCCCAGAGGGCCGGAGTCCGCAGTATGATCCTCCCCTCGGCAGTCAAGAAGGACTTGATCGACATCCCCGCCAAGATAAAGAACGATATGCGGTTCATCTTCGTCGAGGAGATCAACGAGGTGTTCAAACACGCGCTGCTGCCGGCTTCTTCATCCACGACCAGGCCTCCTGCAAAGAATTGAAAAAGTCGGGATGAAACACCGCGGATTATCCGAAAGAAAACTCATCGCAGATCTGAGGGAGCGGTTCAAGCCCTCCGATGACAGCGTGCTCCTGGGTATCGGAGACGATGCCGCGGTTTTCAGGCCGGGAAGCCTCCCCCTGGCTGCGACCAAAGACATGCTGGTGGAGGGGGTCCACTTCCTGTCAGACCACCCGCCCCATCTCCTGGCCCGCAAGAGCCTGAGCGTGAACCTGAGCGACCTCGCGGCCATGGGGGCCCGGCCCCGCTATGCCCTCTTTGGCCTTGGGATCCCCGCCGACACAGAAGACGAATGGGTCGAGCTCTATTTCCGGAGTATGGCGGAGATGGCCTCTGAATACGATGTGACCCTGCTCGGCGGCGACATCACCGAAGCCCCTGCCCTGATCCTCTCCCTTACTCTCTTGGGCGAAGCCAGGGAGATCGTCACGCGCAGCGGTGCGCGTGCCGGGGACGGGATCTTTGTTTCCGGCCTCCTGGGGGAGGCAGCGCAGGGCCTGGAACTCGCCAGGCAGTGTGTCGTCTGGGGCGCCCGTGCAGATACCGATCGGTTCCTCAAGGCATTCCTGGATCCCACTCCCCAGGTCGACCTGGGATGCCGCTTGTCCTCCCACAAGGTGGCATCGGCCATGATCGACATCAGCGACGGCCTGTCCGTAGACCTGGGCCACATATGTGAGGAAAGCCATGTAGGGGCAGAACTGGAGGCGGCCGGCCTGCCGATCTCGCCCGAGCTGCGCCAGGCTTCACCGAGCGCTGAGGAGCTGGCTCTGCACGGCGGGGAGGATTATCAGCTGCTGTTTACCGTTTCGCCCGAGGTGCAGGAAAACCTGACCCGGATCCCGTTGGGGCACAAGGTCACACGGATCGGGACCATCAAGGAAGGGACGGGGATAGCGCTCGTTGGCTCCGATGGGACGCGGAAGCCACTGGTCCCAAAGGGCTATCAGCACTTCCAGGAAAAATAGGCCTGGCTCAAAAAGCCAGATAATCCCCTTCGAATACCACCTTGGCAGGGCCTGTCTGGTACACCTTTTCGCTGTTCCACTCGACCGTGAGCTGCCCCATGCTCGTCCGGACGGTGATTTCTTTGTCGGTCAGGTCCTTGAGAATGGAGGCCACGGCCGCCGCGCAGGAGCCGCTGCCCGACGACAGCGTCTCGCCCACTCCGCGTTCCCAGAACAGCACCTCGATCTCCTTCCGGTTCAGCACCCGGATGAACTCGATGTTGATGCGCTTGGGAAAGAAGGGATGAAACTCGATCTCATATCCCAACTGATGCCACTCGATCCGGGCGGGGAAACGGTCGAAAAAGATATCGCAGTGGGGATTGCCCATCGAGACCAAAGTGATGGGATAGGTCTCCCGGCTTATGGAGAGCGGATAATCCACGATCCGGTCATGGACGGCCCCGTCGTCGAAGGGGATGTCCTGTGAGCCAAACTTGGGGACGCCCATGTCGTTCTTGATCATGAACAGCCCATTCTTCTGCTCTATGAACTCGCACTCCCGTTCCCCTACGCTGGTGGAGAACAGGATCTGGGGTGATTCGATCTTCTTCTGGTGGTAGAGGTAGGCCGACGCACAGCGGAGCCCGTTTCCTGAAATCTCGGGTTCGGTGCCGTCGGCGTTGAAGATGCGGAAGTTGACAAGTCCCTTATCCTTGTCCCGTATGGAGATGAGCAGGAGTCCGTCTGCGCCCACTCCGGTGTGCCGCTTACAGATGCTGCGTGCCAGGGCCTCCTTTCCCGCTAGCCCCGGTGTTTCTTCTTCGTCTATGATCAGAAAATCGTTGCCCAGGGAGTGGATCTTGGTAAATTTCATTCAGGTATCCTGAGAGTGACAATGAAATCCTGCGTTGCTCTCCGCCCCTCCCTCCGGACGTTCAGGAGCACGACCTGGCCAGGTTTCTTCTTGTCGATGATCTTTTCCAGGTCCTTCACGGATTCCATTTTCTGCTTGTCGGCCTCGAGGATGAGGTCTCCCATCTGCAGGCCCTTGCGGGCAGCTTCGCTGCCGGGCTTGATCTCCGTGATCACAAGGCCCCCGGTCGTGCTGTAGCCGTAGCGCCGGGCGATGCGCGGGGTCATCTCGCTGACTCCCAATCCCAGTTCGGTGCCCGATGTGGGCTCGGGCTGTTCGGGTTCGACCTCGCCCTTCTCCCCGATCTTGACATCGACACTGCGCTCCTTGCCGTCTCGAATGATCGTGAAGTCGACCTTGGTGCCGGGTTTGGTCTCCGCGATCAGGAAGGTGAGGTCATTGGAATCCTTGATCGGTTTGCCGTTGACCTCCGTGATCACGTCATACCTCTCGAAATCTGCCTCTGCTGCGGGAGACTCCTCATCGATCGTGTCGATCCAGGCCCCGTTCGCCACATCGACCTCGAAGATCTCTTTGGTGTCTTCGGTGACGGCGTAGACGCCCACTCCCAGCCAACCGCGGATCACGCGGCCGTTCTCTTTGAGCTGATCGATGACCTTTTTGGCCAGGTCCGAGGAGATGGCAAAGCCGATCCCGATGTTTCCTCCGCCGGGCCCGAAGATCAGGGTGTTGATCCCGATCACATCGCCGTCCATGTTGAGCAGGGGGCCGCCGCTGTTGCCGCGGTTTATGGCGGCATCGGTCTGGATAAAATCCTGGTAGGGGAGGTTCAGGTCCCGGAACAGGCGGCCCTTGGCGCTCACGATGCCTGCGGTCACGGTGTGGTTGAGGCCCAGAGGATTGCCGATGGCCACGACCCATTCCCCAACCTTGAGTGCGTCGGAATCCCCCAAACCGACATTGGGGAAATCCTTGCCCTTGACCTTGATCAGAGCCAGGTCGCTCTCCGCATCGGTCCCGATGATCTCAGCCTTGTATTCTTTCCCATCCTGCAGGAGCACTTTGATGTTCACCGAGTGTTCGACGACATGGTTGTTGGTCACGCAGTATCCGTCGTTGCTGATAAAAAAGCCCGCTCCCGAGGAGGTGGAACGGCGTTCCTTCTCGCGGCCTTCCGGCTCGTCGAAAAAGCGCCTCCAGAAGTCTTCCATGGGGGAGTCGGAGAATCCGCGAACCTGGACCTTCTCGACTTTTTCCGCCTCGATGTAGACCACGGCCGGGCTGATGCGCTCGGCTATATCGGCGAAATTAAGGTCAGTCCTCGCCATTTGGGACGAGGAGGGCTGGTCGTCGGCGTATAGCGCCGAGGACAGCTCTGCCACACCAGGCGCCTCCAGCGAGGCCTGAGCGACGTCTTCTGTCTTGGGATAATTCATGAACACAAATGCGGCCAGCATCAGGCCTGCTATGAAGCTCGATAGCGCGATTATAACCGAGGTTTTTCTCATTTAATCTCTCCTAGGAACAAGGGTCTAAAGTAGCATATCGGCGGGAAAAATTCAATTCACCCACCTTTGTATAACTCCATTTCTCGGGAAGCGTTGCTTGGGGTTGACTTCTTTGGGATATGCAAAGACAATCGGGCTGAACGAGAGGTGAGAGTGAGAGAACTCGAGAGAGGCATCCTGATCGTATTCGAGGGCATCGATGGCGGAGGGAAGACCTCCCAGGCCCGGCAGCTTTTGGAGGTCCTCCAGGCCCGGGAGTTCGATGCCGTGTACTTCAGGGAACCATCAGAAAGCCGGTGGGGACGGGCCATCCGGGAAAAGGCTGTTAAGAATGATTCCCTTACCCCTGAGGAGGAGTTGGACCTCTTCCTGAAGGACCGGCGGGAGAATGTCGAACAGAACCTGAAACCGGCTCTGGAAGCGCACAAGATCGTGGTCCTGGACCGATACTATTTCTCGACCATGGCCTACCAGGGGGCCAAGGGCCTGGAACCGGAGAAGATCCGGGAGACCAACGAAGGCTTCGCCGTCAAACCAGACCTGGTCTTCATACTGGACGTCGATCCGGCCAAGGGGCTTAAGCGCACAGAAGGGCGTCAGCAGAGGGACCTCCTCTTCGAACGGGAAGACTACCTGGTCCAGGTGCGGGCGATCTTCCAGGGACTGGAGGGAGACGAATTCTTCCATCTGGACGCCCTCAGGCCCATGGAGGACGTGGCGGAGGACATCACCCGGATCACCCTGGATTTTCTTGTTTTTTTCACGCTCGTAGACTGAAGCCCACCGTCCCGCCTGGAGCCAGACCGCGCCCGCGAAGCCCCAACCGGGAATATTCCCGCAGTCGAGTTGTATAAGAGCTGGAAGGTAGACCGTCCCCGGGAATTTTGCTATTATGAAAATCTGATGTCTGAGGAAAAAAAGCTGATCCTGCGGGTGCCGAAGCTCTCCTTCAAAAAACTCAAATGGCCCAAGTTCCGTCTCCCCATCAAGAACAGACGAAAATTCTTCAGGATCACCCTCCTGGCCCTCCTGTTTCTGCTGGTGTGCGGATTGGGAATATCGGTGGGTGTGTTCCGGGCCATCCTCACGAACCTGCCCGACATCGAACAGCTGGCCAAATTCCAGCCCGGGATCATCACTTATATCTATGCGGATGACGGTACCGTAGTGGGCGAATATGCCCTGGAGAGGCGAATCCAGGTTACTCTGGCAGACATTTCCGAAAACCTGAAAAACGCCATCATCGCGACCGAAGATCCTCGCTATTATAGCCACAAGGGGATCGATTTCCTGGGCATGCTGCGGGCTTTGAAGGAAAATGTCCGTCTCGTCTTCACTCCCCGTAAGTTGCACGGTGGCAGTACTATCAGCCAGCAGCTTGTCAAGAAGCTGTTCCTGAATCCCAAGCAGACCATAAGGCGCAAGCTCAAGGAAGTGATCCTGGCCCTCCAGCTCGAGAAACGCTACACCAAGGACGAGATCCTGACCATGTACTGCAACCAGTTCGACCTGGGTGACGGACGGGTGTACGGGGTGGAAGCGGCGTCCCAGCTCTATTTTGACAAGAGTGCTGCGGATCTGGACCTGGCAGAGGCTGCCATGATCACGGGGATCTTTCGGGCCCCCAGCCGCTATTTCCCCTACCGGAACTATGACGCGGCGCTGGGCCGGCGGAACCATGTCCTCAACCGCATGGTGTCCGAGGGTTATGCCTCTCAGGAAGAGGGAGATGAGGCCCGATATCAGCCTCTCAACATCCTCCCCCTGCACCGTGCAGATTCGGATTTTGCAGGCTACTTCCTGGAAGAGGTCCGTAAGTACCTCTACGACAGCTATGGGATGAAGGCCCTCTACAGCGATGGACTCAGGGTCCACACCACGCTGAACCCCGACTACCAGAAATGGGCGGAAGACGCGGTGCGCCGACAGCTCCATGTCCTGGACAAGCGGCAGGGTTGGAGAGACGACAAACCCAACCTCCTGGAATCGGAACTCGAGATCGAAAACCTCGAGGAGCTGGTCGAGCCGATCTGGGACGAGCGGGCCCGGAAAAACTGGATGGCGAGCTGGCGCCGCCCGGAGTTCGAGGAGGGCCTTATCATCGAGGCCGTGGTCCTTGAGGTCACACCCGCCAAGGCCAAGATCAAGGTCAAGGAGTTCACCGGAGAGATCACGAACAAGGATATCCGGGTTTGGACCGAGAAACGCAGCCTCGTGGACCTGATCGAGATCGGAGATGTCATCCATGTGAAGGTCACGAGTTTCGATCCTGAAAACCTGACCCTGGTGGCAGAGCTGGACCAGGAGCCCAAGCTGGAGGGTGCGGTGCTGGCAATCGAACCCCAGACCGGGCAGGTCAAGGCCATGGTGGGCGGATATTCGTTCCGCCGCAGCAAATGGAACAACGCCATCCAGGCGATGCGCCAGGCCGGCTCTGTGATCAAGCCAATACTTTACACCGCGGCCATCGATACCGGGGCTATGACGACGGTCACGCCGTTCGTGGATGAGCCCGTGGAATTCGAGGACAAGTGGTCGGGAGAGATCTGGGATCCCCCCAATTACGACGGCAAGTATAAGGGGAGGATCACACTCCGTCAGGGCATCGAGGAATCGCGCAACATCGTGACCGCCAAGATGCTGCGCGACATCTCCCCCCAGCTGGGCGTGGATTACTGCCGCAAATTCGGCATCACTTCTACGGTGTATCCCTATCTCTCGCTCTCGCTCGGGGCCTTCGAGGTGAAGATGCTGGAGCTGGTGTCCGCCTTCACGGTCTTCCCGAACAGGGGGGTGCGTGTCACTCCCTATTTCATCTCCCGCATCGAAGACAGGGACGGGAACATCAAGGAAGAACATCTGAGCGAGTCCGAGGAGATCATTTCCCCTCAGGTGGCCTACATCATGACCTCCCTCCTCCAGGGAGTCGTCCAGCGGGGAACCTCTCAGGGAGTCCGCCACCTGACCCGGTATAAACAGCTGGCCGGCAAGACAGGTACAACGGATGATTGGGCCGATGCACGGTTTGTGGGCTTTTCCCCCTCGCTGGCTGTGGGCGTCTGGGTGGGATTTAATGAAGGTAGGGTGACGATAGGGGAGCGCCAGTCCGGCGCCGTGGCAGCCCTTCCCGTGTTCACCGAATTCTTCACGCAGTTGATCGAGAAAGAGGCCGGCATCGCTAAGGAGAACGACGAGGAGTATGTCACGGAGAAATTCGTCGCGCCGCCTAACCTGGAATACGTCCAGATAGACCGAAAGACCGGTCTACTGCCCACGCTGGTCTGCCTGCCCCAGTTCATCATCACCGAGGTCTTCCTACCGGGGACTATGCCGAATCGGTTTTGTTCGAATGAGGATCATATGATGACCTATGACTATTATGAGATACTAAAACAAAAGCGGTAGGCCGGATTTGTTTATAAACCGATCTCAGCACGTTGTCTTCATCGAAACCCATTCGCTGTAGTTCACTACAGCTCATGTGATTTCTCTTCAACACCGCACCAACCTCAACTTCTAAACCAACCCGGCGTTCCTTTAACTGGGAAGGGACTCTGGATAAAGAGAAAAACCTGGTTTGTTCAGGGGGGAATCTTAGTCCCAAAACAAACCAGGCTGTATGTCTGCTTATTTCTTCTTTTTCTTCTTGGAGCCGGTTGACTTGGAGCCGGAACTCTTGCTTGAGGATGAGCCTTTCTTGGAAGAGGAGGAATTGGATTTCGAGGCGGAGCTGGTAGAGCGGGCGGAGGAGCTTTTCTGGGACACGGAGCGCGACTTGGAGGTATTGCTCACAGAGCTGGAGGAGGATTTTTTAGAGGAGGACGAGCTTTTCTTGGCAGCAGAGGAAGACCTGGAGTCGGAGCCTTTGCTGGAAGAGGAGCTCTTTTTTACGGGGGAGGAACTGGATTTCGAGGTGGATTTTGACGCTGATCTTTCCCGTCCGGGAGTGCTGACCGAGGCGGATTTGTCCCCGGATGCACTTTTCCTGGACGAACCTGCAGGAGCGCTGCTCTTGGCTGGGGCTGATCGTTCGGTCGTACGGATCGTCCCCGATTCGCCCTTACCGGTCTTCGCTCTGCTTGGTGTGGTCTGCATGCTCGCTTCGGAATCCGAGCTGCGGGATCCCCTCGAGCTGGGGAGAGTGCTCATTCTTTTGGCGGACTGTTCTGGCCTTGGCGCGCTGCTGGACATGCGAACACGAGAGGTCTTGGCGGACAGGGAGTCCTTGCTGACAGATACACGCGCGATGTCTCGAGATGACAGCTGATTCTTGGATACGAAGGTCATCGCCGCAGAAGCAGTTGGATAGTAAGGCTCGCTGTAGTCCGCATAGAAGTGGTTGTTGATGATCACTGCCGGGCGGCCGTAATAGGTCATGGGCGCCCAGCCGCAGTAGTCCGCTCCCACATACCAGCTGACCCAACCTGGACCCCACCGAGTGGTCGGAATCCAGTACCATCCGAGGTCAAGACGCCAGTGCCAGCGACCATAGTGGCAGGTCACCCAACCCCAGGATTCATAAGGAACCCAGGTCCAGCCACAGGCGCGATACCACACCCAGCGGCCGTGGTGATAGGGCCTCCAGCCCACTCTCCTGCCGCCGGGTATCCAGACATTCCCATAGGGGGAGACGTAGTCCCAGCGGCCGTAGCTGGCCAGTTCGTATTCGAAGTCACCCAGCTCCTCGGGCAGATAGTACCGGGCCAGGCGCATGCGGAGCAGATCCTCGCGATTTTCACTCCAGCGGTCGAAGCTGTCGACAGCGGCCAGCATGAACGGGGCTGGATGCGAAGTGAAATGACCCTGGACAACCTCCAGGCGCTGGCCGCTCTTTATCAGGGATGAGCGTCCGTCACCGGCGGCCTCGAGCATACCACTGAAGACGTAGATCTCGGTCTCGCGGTTTTCCCGGACATCGATGCGGTAGAGGCCGCGATCCAGGACATAGAGGGAAACGTCGGAGGTGTGGATCTCGATAGTTTTGTGTTCGTCCAGCCTCTGTACGCTGAGGTAGGTGTTTCCGTCCCAGAGACGCAGCCGCATGATCCCCGAGCTCCTTCCGGGCAGGTCGATGACATCCAGCTTGGTCATGTGGTCAAGCCGGAGGTAGGTCCCTGTGCCAAGATAGATCTCGGCCCTGCCGTCGGTGGTCCCGACGCGGTCTCCCTGAGCTATCGGCATGTTGATGATCCCGGATTCGTACCCCAGGTCGGTCGCCCGCTGGACATAAGTGTCCCCGGTCAGATAATTCAACCTGGCGAAGGACTGGTCACCATAGTCGGCTTCGCCGGCGTGGGCGACGGAGAAGAGCAGGGGCACGCACAGTAAAAAGCCCACGATCTTTTTCATTTTAGTTCTCCTGTCGCTTTGATTTCCACCTTTACCTATGCAATCGTCGTGCCAAGAAGGGTTTCCCCTGGGAATGCAGAGGGAAGGTGTGGTTTTATGTCCTCATTTGGTGACAACTGAGGGGCATGCCTCAGGACTTGAGGAGGGGCTCGAGCTCCCGTGCGAGCTCGGGGGAGGCTTCTGCCCGGATGTCTGGATCAGGACCGGTGCCGCTGAGCTGCCTCAAGACTTCGCGGCTCCCGTCAGCCAGGGCGGTCAGGTCATATCCCCCCTCCAGTGCGATCAGGAGGCGGTCCTGACACAGGTCCTCAGCCAGGGCGCGCAGCTCTAGGGTGAGGGCGGCAAAGCCCCGGGCCGTGATATCCATCCCGCCGAGGGGATCGGTGGCCGCGATATCGAAGCCGGCCGAAACCAGGATGGCATCGGGCGCGAATTTTCGGGCGGCGGGGGAGAGGATGTGCTTGAAAATATACAGGAAGTCCTCGTCTGTTTTTCCCGGCATGAGGGGGACGTTCAGGGTGAATCCTGCTCCCTTTCCCGTGCCGGTCTCGGTCCAGTGCCCTGTGCCGGGGTAGTGAGGGTACTGGTGCGTGGAAAAATAGAAAACATCGTCCCGGGTCAGGAAGGCATTCTGCGTACCATTGCCGTGGTGGATGTCCCAGTCTACCACCAGGATCCTGGAGAGGCCGTGCTGCCGAAGCAGGTATTCGGCGGCCAGTGCCACGTTGTTGAACAGGCAGAAACCCATGGCTCGGCCGGCCTCGGCATGGTGGCCTGGCGGCCGCACCGGGGCGAAGGCATTCCGGATCTGGCCGGACAGGATACGGTCCAGGCATTCGAAGAGTCCCCCGACCGCCAGGATCGCCGTCTCGTATGAGCGGGGAGAGGTCGAGGTGTCAGGATCGAGCACCACGCGCTCCTGACCCGCCGTGCTGCGGACCGCCTCCACATACTCGGGTGTGTGGATCCAGAGCAGTTCATCTTCCCGGGAGGCACGGGGTGAGATCGACATGTAGGGGAAGACGACGCTCTCTTCGATCATATCCAGAATGGCTTCGAGGCGGCGGGGGCTCTCCGGATGAAAAGACCCCATGTCGTGGTCCAGGTAGCGCCTGTCGAAAAGGATGCCGGTCTGCGCCATCTATGCCTGTTCCTTGAAGAACGGGCGCCATTTTTCGGGATCTGGTTTGGGTGTTGCCAGGCTGACGAAGATAAGCAGGCCGATCGAGACGACCAGGGCTGGGTACACGGCGGGGATGCCAAATGGCAGCGCGCCGTTGATCCGGTTGGCGACCTCCCAGGCGATGGTTGTGATCAGTCCTCCCAGGATCGAGGATACCCCACCTTTGGCGGTGGCCCTTTTCCAGAAAAACACGGCCATGAGTGCGGGCGTGATGCCAGCCCCGTACACGGTGTAGGCGGCATAGGCGGCGTCCAGGATGCGCTTGAAAAAGAAGATCAATATGAAGGCGATAGCTCCCAGGAAGACCACCACGACCCGGGAGAGGAGGATCATCTTCTTGTCGGACAGATCCGGATTGATGAACCTCTGGTAGATGTCGCGCACCACGTTGGTGGCAGGGACCAGCAGGAAGCTGTTGGCCGTGGAGATGACGATGGCCACGATGGCCGCCAGCAGGGCGCAGCCGATCACGACAGGCATGCCCTGGTAGGCTGCCAGGATGATGATGCGTCCCGACTCGGCCTCGCTCAGCCCTTTGAAGTAGCTGCTGCCGATGACGGCAATGCTCTGGATGGCGATACCCAGGAAGATCACGCCGATGACCCATCCGATCACGGATTTTCGTGCCTCACCCTCATTCTTTGCTGAGAAGAAGCGCTGGTACATGTTGCCGTTTCCGAGCGCGAGCAGCAGGGTCGGAAAGAAGTAGCCCAGGGCCTGGATCAGGCTCATATTCCCCAGGATGGGGTGGGCTCGGGGAGTCACGTTGGCGGCCACATATTCCAGGCCGCCCACATGCTGGATGAGGAAGGGGACCGCGACAAAAAATGCGGTGATCATGAGGATCCCGTTGAACATGTCCAGGTGGGCCACAGAGAGCATACCTGCCAGCATGGTGTAGGTCACGACAAACACGGCCATGATCATGATGCCCTGCTTGTCGCTGATCTTGCCGTCCGTGATGGTGTTGAGGACCCAGCCTCCGCCTCGGAACTGGTAGCTCACGATCGTGACATAGGCGATGATGGTGGTGATAGTCGCCAGGATGCGGGCCCAGTGATTGTACCGCGCCTCCAGGATGTCCGGGACCGTGAACTGGCCAAAACGCCTGACCCGGCCGGCGATGAAAAAGACGATGATGATCCCGACCCAGCCCCCGGCGCTCCCGATCAGCGAGGAATAGCCGTGGTGATAGCTCAGATCCGAGACGCTGAAGATGTCACCTGAGCCGATCCAGGTCGCCAGCAGGGTACCCACCAGGACAGGTGCAGTCAGGCTCCGACCCGCAACCAGAAAGTCCTCTTTTTTCTTCAGCCTCTTGACGTAGCGTAGGCCGAAAATAAACAGAAACAACAGATACAGAAGGATGGTAATGACGTATGGCACAGGCGTCTCCTTTCCCTGTCCACTGGGCTGCCGAGGCAATCATCCAATATCCTCAGGAGCAAGTCAAGGATGTGTTTTTTGAGCGGGTTGGAGTTTACGGGTCCCATCTCCTCTGTTAGAATAGGCGGCGGACCGAACGAATATGACCAAGATCCAACTTTTCGTGCCTCCCCAGGGCTATGTTGCCCAGCGGTGGTCCGAAGGGACCTCCATGCCTCCCCTGGGGATCCTGTTCCTGACCGCCGTCCTGGAGGATACGGGCTTCGAAGTGGATGTGGTCCCCGCCGATGTGCTCGGGCTCCAGTGGCCGGAGGTGGAGAAGCGCATTCGGGATTTTGCCCCCGACATCGTGGGAGCCACCACGACCACCGAGAACCGCTTCGATTCCTTTCGCCTGATGGAACTGGCCAAGCAGATCGATCCGCGGATCGTCACCGTGCTCGGGGGGCCTCACATCTCCATGGCGGCCGAAGACACCATGCGGCACATCCTCGACCTGGACGCTGCAGTGGTGGGGGAGGGCGAGGTCACGCTCCGGGAGCTGGCCCTGGCAGTAGGGGAGGGCTCCGACCTGTCGCAGGTACAGGGACTGTGGCTGCGGGATCCCGATGGGGCCCCTGTCTTCACGGGCGCCAGGAGCCGTATCGAAGACCTGGATACGCTCCCGTATCCGGCCCGCCACCGGATTCCCATGGACCGCTACAACTTCTATGTCAAGGTCCCGGACGGGCGGGCGCTCAAGGCCCAGAACATCATGACCTCCCGGGGATGTCCCTTCAACTGCTATTTCTGCGCCACACCAGCGAATTGGGGACGCAAGATGCGCGGACACTCACCCGAACGGGTCGTGGAAGAGATCGAGCACCTGGTGACGGAATACGGTGCCGAGTACATCTGGTTCTACGATGACACTCTCAATTACAACCTGCCCCGACTGCACCGCATCCTGGATCTCATCCTCGAGCGCAGATTTGACATCAAGTTCTGCAACGAGTTCCGGATCGATCAGGTCGACAAGCCCCTATTGGAAAAAATGGTCTGTGCAGGTCTGGTCTGGGCTCACTTCGGGGTCGAGGCCGGGAGCGAGCGCGTCCGCAGGGAGATAGTGGGGAAAAACTTCGACATCGAAGAGGCATACCAGTTCGCGCGCTGGGGCAAGGAGCTGGGATTCGTCCCGGATGCTTTCCTCATCTTTTCCCATCACACTGAGACCTGGGAGGAGGCGCAGGAGACGATCTCTGTTATGGAGCGCCTGCGCGAGGTCAATCCGCAGACCGATTTTGCCACGGCCATCCTGCACGTCTATCCGGGAACCCCGCTCGAGGGTATTGCCAAGGACCAAAAGATCATCCCTGACGGATTTTCCTGGTCCCGCAGGAAAGACCTGAAGCGTGTGCCCCTGCTCCCTGCCGCCCAGGGCTATGTGCCTCTCTTCAAGGACCGCCTCACTTGGTTTCAGATCGCCGACCTGGTCATGCGCTGGTCCGCCAGCCACAAGCGTTACCTGTCCCGCTCCAAACTCCGGTCCGCACTGAAGACCCTGACTTCACTGCGTGCGTTCGGTGTCTACCTGGTGTTCTTCCTTACCATGCTCAAGTACCGGATCAAGAAGTTCCGCAAGCAGAGCGTGAGTCAGGACAGCGACTACGTAGGCAAACAATAAGCCTATATCTTCTCCCTGTGGATGTTCGCCCGATTCTCGGAAAAGGCTACTCGGTCTTCTCGTCAAGGTCCAGCTGAGTGTCGCGGCTTTTATCCTTGTCCTTGATCTTGACCGAATAGATGCTGGTGATGTTGGGCTCTGCCATGGTGGTGCCGTAGATGTAATCGGCCACCTCCATGGTCTTGTAGTTGTGGGTGATGATGATGAACTGAGTCTGGTCCTTGATGTTCCTCATCAGGTTGAGGAATCGGATCAGGTTGGTTTCGTCCAGCGCGGCGTCCACCTCATCCAGGATGCAGAAGGGGGAGGGCTTGTAGCGGAACAGAGCGAAGAAGAAGGCCAGGCTGGTCAGCGTTTTTTCGCCCCCGGACAGGAGATTGAGGTTCTGTACGCGTTTGCCGGGTGGCTGAGCCACGATCTCCACCCCGCTCTCCAGGGGATCGTCCTCGTCCGTGAGCTTGACCTGTGCTGTCCCGCCCTGGAAGAGTTGGGCGAACACATCCTGGAAATTGTGGTTGACCGCGATCAGCGCGCGCAGGAACTGCGTCTTGCTCTCGTGATCGATCTTTTTGATCGCTTCTTTAGTGGTCGCGATGGATTCCGCCAGGTCGGCCTTTTGTTTGGTCAGGAAGTCGAGGCGTTTCTGCTGGTTGAGGTACTCCTCCTCCGCCATCAGGTTAACTGCCTTGAACCGCTGCAGCTTGTCTTTGGATTCCTCGAGAGAGGCCTCGGCCTCAACGATGTCGACGCCTTCTTCTAGGGGGACCTCCGCCTTGATCTCCTGGAGCGTTTTCTTGAGCTCCTGCCAGCATGACTCTTCGAGGTTGACCAGGTCCCTCTCCCGCTCGGCTTTGCTCACTTCCCATTTGACGCGGTCTTCCTTGGCCGATTCGATGTCTTCCCGGAGTTCCCGGATCCGCTGTTCGGTCGCCTCCTGGTTGCTCTGGAGACCGCTGAGTTTCGCTTCCCTTGATGCCAGGGAGGACGCCTTGTCTTTGGATTCGCGGTCCAGGCGCCCTGCCTGCGTGTCCAGCTCGTGCAGCCGGTCCTTCAGCTTCTCGCTGTCAAGCAGGGCCGAATCGATCTCCCGGGACAGGTCGGCTGACTTGTTTTCCACAAAAGCATGCCTCTGGTCCAGCCTCTTCAGCAGATCCCGGGCGTTATCGATCTTTTCCTGGTAGAGCTCTGTCTCAGCCCGGATCTGAAAAAAGGACCTGCGCGACTGCTCGGCAGCCTCCCGCCTGGCGGCCAGGGCCTGTTCCTCTGCGCGGATCTTCTGGTCCAGCCCCGTCTCCTGTTCCTTCAGACCGACGATCTGTGTGGTCAGGGATTTCCAGTTCCGTGTGACATCCCGCTTGTCTTCCGTGAGCTTGCGGGATTCGTTCTCCAGGACCGCGATGTGGGCCTCTGTCTGCTCGAGCGCGGTGCGGGCAAAGCTGACCTCTTTCTGCTCCACGCCCCGCCGCTGTTCCAGGGAGGCCAGGGCGGCAGCCTCCTCCCGAGCTTTTTGCTCCAGGGCGTCCAGGTCCTGCGTCGCATCCTGGATCTTTGCACCCAGGGGCAACAGCTCTGTCTGCAGGTGAGTGGTTTCTTCCCTGAGGCCCTTGATGTCGCGGTTGAGGGAGATCAGGCCGTCCTTCTTTTCTCCCAGCTTCAGGAGCCCCGAAGATAGGAGCAAGTCTCCCCCCAGCGTGATGTAGCTGAAGTGGGGGTGTTGTATCCAGAGATCGATGGCATCCTGGACGCTTCCCACGATGGCCGCATCTCCCAGTGCAGAGATCTGGTTCTCGATCGCGCTCCGCGGCCGGAGGTGGGACTTGAGTCTCCCCAGAACGCGGGGATCGTTCAAAAGGGAAGCGGGGAGGGAGTCCTCATCCCCCTTTTGATGGAGAAGGAGGAACTGACCCTTGAGGGATCTGTCCTCACCCTTCAATATCCGGCGCAGATCGCCGGCCTTGACCAGCGCGGCGCGCGCCTCCTCCTTGTACAGGACATCGATGAGCGCCGTGTGTTCCTCCGAGGCATCGATAAGGTCTGCCAGCTGGCCCAGGGCCTCGGGCAGGTCGGGCAGGTCTGCAGACCGGGCCTCCTGTTCCTTGAGCTTCTCCAGGGCATGCAGGTGGTGCGATTTCTTATCCAGCTCCTTCTGAAGCGTGTTTCTCCGATTTTCCAGCTCTCCCAGCTCCAGACGGTCCGCTGCACGCTGCTTCTCAAGGGACTCAAGGCTCGCTGTCGCCGCCGCGGCCTGCTTCACGGTCTTTGCTAGACCGGATTCCCGGTTTTCCAGCTGAGATGCCCTGTCCTCCCGTCCCTTTTTCTGTGATTCCAGCTCGCCCTTGAGTTTTTCACCCTGAATGGTGGTAAGTTCCAATTCCTTCTCGAAGCGGGCGGCTTCGTTCTTTATCTCGGTCTGGGAGGAGATCCTTCGGAGGTACTCTTCCCGGAATCCCCCCAGCTGCTTTTCCCGGCCGCCCAGGTCGTCCTGTACATCCTCCTGTGATTTTTCTTCGGATTCCAGTGCCCGGGCCTTTTTTTTCAGGCGTGCGTTCAGGTCATCCAGATTGTCCCTGACCTCCTGACGTTCCTTTTCCAGCCCCTCCCGTTCCTTCTTCAGCTCGGCCAGGTCTGTTTCGGCCGAGGCCTTTTTTTCCACATAATAATCCCCACGCTTCTCTTCGCGTTCCTTCTCCGCTTCTGTCCTGGAGAGCTGTGATCTGAGCGTGTACAGGGAGTCTTTGTCTTCCTGGAGTCGTTTTTCAAAATCCCAGACCTCTTTGCGCTGTTCGGCCAGGGCCTTTTCTTCATCCTTGATCCGGAGGATGATGGTGTTCTCCGTGTCGAGCCGCTCCCGGTAACCGGATGAGACCTCCCTCTGATTGGTTTCCAGGCCCTCGATCTTCTGCCTGTAAACGGTCAGCGTCAACTCCCTGATGTGTTCGCGCAGCTTGCGGTACCGGATCGCGGATTGGGCCTGACGCTTGAGGGAAATCGTCGCCTTTTCCACCTCGAGGATGATGTCCTCCAGCCGGAGGAGGTTCTGTCCGCTGCTGTCCAGCTTGTTCTGTGCCTGGCGTTTTTTGTCCTTGTAGAACGCGGTCCCGGCCGCCTCTTCGAGCAGCAGCCGCTTCTCTTGAGGCTTGGAGGTCACGAACAGACCCACGCTGCCCTGTTCGATCACGAAATAGTCTGTATCCCCGATGGCGCTCTCGTGCAGGGCCTCCTGGATGTCCTTCAGCCGGGTCACCTTGCCGTTCAGGCGGTATTCGTTTTCCCCCGATCGGAACAGCCGGTGATTGATGATCAGGTCTTCCTTGTCCGATTCCTTTTCTTCGCCCAGGACAATGGCCACATCCGCCATGCTCTGAGGTGGCTGTTTGGCATTGCCGTTGAAGATGTTCTCTCCGGCCCGGTCTCCGCGCTGGGACCGAAGGCGACGCCCCCGCAGCGTCCAGAGCAGAGCATCCACGACGTTGCTCTTGCCTGTGCCGTTGGGACCGATTATCGCCGTGATACCAGGGTGGAACAGCAGACGGGTTCGATCGGAAAAGGATTTGAACCCGTGGAGTTCGAGTTTCTTGATGATCATGCGTTCGTCCTGGTCGCGGCTTGACTAATCCGTCTTTTTTGGCTAATAATGATGTGCTTGTAAAGTGGACATTGTAATGGATTTTTGCGCAATGTCAAAGGGCCAGTGTAGCTCAGTGGTAGAGCAACTGATTCGTAATCAGTAGGTCGGGGGTTCAAATCCCCCTGCTGGCTCTCTTTCCCCTGAGGTGCCAGATAAATACCTTAAGCACCGTTAGACAAAATTAGGCGAGTTTAGACAATTTTTGTGACACAGGTGTGACACGGGAATCAGTCTGCCTGTGATTTGCGGGTTGAATCCCCTTGGACGTTAACTGTTAGCGAGAAAAGGGACCCGTTACCCCCCATCGTGTTCAGCCAGTGAGATAAGCCCTGTAGGTACGTCAGACCCTCCTGGTCACATTGTGCTATTTTGTGAGCGAGAGAAAGGAGGTCAGACATGTGCCAAAACGAAGTCAGAGATGCTTTCAGAGTTCAATACAAATGGACAGTGCTTGGATATGCCCAGGTTTGCAGAGGGCTTCTATAATGACAACTATTCTCTCGATAAGATTGAGATTTCGGATTCTGGTGATTTTGGCTACGTTGCGTTCAGCATGGAGTTTTTCAAAGTCGAGGAAGGGGAAGCAAAAAAAACTGGCAATGGATTCAATGTTCAGGTTTGGAAAAAACAAGCCGATGGGACTTGGAAGCAAGTGGCGTTCTAGTAATCATTAGTAGGCAAGACTTATCGTGACATTCCGTGTTGATTTACTTCAAGTCTGCTTAAGGGCATCTACTTATATAAGCCATAACGGTTACGATTTCGCCCATAAAAATCGCCGCAAACCCCACACCATAAGAGAACAATACAAAACACACCTTATGTATTAGGAACGAAAAAAGCGTTTACGGTACGTTTGCATATATCTTTTTCAATCATCTTATAATTATACTTTTTCATTAAATCAAATATATCTTTTGATGAATTACCGCCAAGAATAAGAATATCCTCACGAATTTCTATCGAGATACCTTTAAATGACTGAGTCGACAAAGCTTCCTCCATACCGTTTAGTACATTAATTTCGAAACCTTCAACGTCAATTTTAGCTATCCACTCAGGTCTTTTAGGTAACTTTAATTCAATCTGTTTTCGCCATAAATCAAATGGAACGACTGGTACTTTAACAACTTCAGAATGGATTAAGTCCGGCTTCTGAAGAAAACTAGAATGCGCGGCATCTTTTATTCCTAGATGGAGATCAAGAGTTCCAACACTTTCACTTAATCCTATTTTAAACGTTTTTAATCTATGTAAATTATTTTCTTTCTTAGCTGTTTCCAACAATTCCCACATCTTAGGATGTGGCTCAAATGCATAGACTAATATATCAGGACACGAGTGAAGCATCCAGTAACTATAGAAACCATAATTTGCTCCAATGTCGAAAAATGCTTTTGCATTTTCTTTTCCCCAAGAAGCTAAAAACTGAGGAGTTGGATATTCAAACCTAGATCCTTGCCAATAAGTTGCTCTTTGGGTTAAATCACGTAGATTTAATTTTAAATGTATTCCAGGAAATAATTCAGAATTCACGACAGATGGAGCTATTTTAAAAAAGATGGAATTTGCTTTACCTAATCTTGGAAATTTGTATCCACAAAAATGTCTAATTTTCTCAATTAAATGAGCTTTCATAACATACTTCTTAATAGCAGTGAATTCTCTTTGGCGGCTATTAGTTCACCCCTTACCGACTGACCATCCTTTTTCTGGACGATAAGCTCAGCCCTACGTCTTTCTTTGCCCTACAGACTAACCGGGACAACAAAAGTACACAATAATACACTGACAAGGGATTCTTAATCATTAGCCCCTCTTTTGCATTACTATTCTGTATAAATTGTATCATAAAAGGGAATCATTGTATAACGGACCTTTACCCAAAACTGTACCAGCCAATAATGTAGTTTTCTGGCTTTCAAACTGCTCGGCGAACTGTCGCGGCGTCAGATCTCCGAGCGAGCTGTGCGGCCGGAACTCGATGTACCCCTGCCGCCATTGCTCTATTTTCTCTCGTGCGTCCTCAATTGACAAGAACCAATTTACATTCAGGCATTCATCCCTAAACGACCCATTGAACGACTCGATCATGGCATTATCCATGGGCTTGCCAGGTCTCGAAAAGTCCATAGTCACACCCATTTCATAAGCCCAATTATCCAAAGCCTTTGAGATAAATTCGCTCCCGTTGTCACATTGGATGCGATCAGGAATGCCTTGATCTTGAACAAGTCGATCCATTACCAGCACTACATCCTGCCCTGTGATGGATTGGCCGACACCGATCGCTGGGCATTCGCGACTAAAATTATCGACTATCGTTAACGCCCTAAACCGACGGCCGTTGAAGAGGCTGTCGCAGACAAAATCCATGCTCCAACAAGCGTTAGGATACTCGACAGGTGGCCTGTCCATCCGCCGGCTGCCTGAGACATGTCGACGAGGTCGCCTCCTGCGCAAATTGAGCCCCTCCTCCCTGTAGATTCGGTATACCCGCTTGTGATTGACGCGCCAGCCCTCGCGTCTAAGCAGGACATGAATCCTTTTATATCCGTACCGAACTCGTATTCCTGCGATTTCTTGGATCCGCATTCGCAGGGCTCGGTCATCCTTCCTCTGGGAACAATACCGATGGGATGAGCGACAGATCTCGATCACCTTGCATGCCCGCCGCTCGCTCACCCAATACGCATCCATTAAACGCTCCACTTGTCTGCGTTTCTGGGCTGGCCTTAGAGTTTTTTTGATAAAACATCCTGGAGCATCTGTTTATCGAGGCTTAGATCAGCCACCATGCGCTTCAAGCGCCTGTTCTCTTCCTCAAGCTGCTTTAAGCGGCGAAGCTCGGACGCTCCCAGCCCACCATACTTCTTCTTCCAGCGGTAATATGTCTGCTCTGTGATCCCAAACTTCCTGCAGACCTCGGCCACCCGTGTACCTGTCTCAGCCATGCGCAAGGCGAAAGCAATCTGCTCCTCTGTGAACTTCGACTTCTTCATAGACGAAACCTTTTCCTAGAGATTTTGCCAGAAAATACTAACATTTTCAGTGGACCAGTTTTGCGGGAGGAGGTCCGTGATGGTCATGTTTTCCTTTATTTCGATACAAAAATAGGGCAGAATAGGCTAGTCAAGTCTATTAAAAAGGCTTTCAATCGAGCATGTGAAAGAGCGAGTATCAAGGAATTGAGATTTCATGATTTGAGGCATACCGCAGCAAGTCGGCTCATTGATCGAGGAGCTGATCCTGTAGCAGTCCAATATATACTCGGACATGCTAATCTTAAGACCACAGAGATTTACCTTCACTCAAATCTTCAGCAGATGCGCAAGGCCATTGAACGACTTGATTCGAAAGGAACAAAACAGCCCAGAATAGGGGAGTCGTTGTTGCACCCGTGTGACATTTCTGAAGCCGACAACAGTAAGGCGCCCCTAAATCTTTTTATTACTGTCAATTAGCGTCAATGAGAAGTGGTAGAGCAACTGATTCGTAATCAGTAGGTCGGGGGTTCAAATCCCCCTGCTGGCTCTCTTTTTTATTGTTTAGAACTCCTGACATGAGACATCTCGATATTTGTATCCCATCCAAGGTGTTAATCCTGTTCCTGGCAATTGGGGTAGCGATCCAATTCTCCGGCGCATGCAAGACTGAGGGAGGGAAGGGAGATTCCCTGAAGGTAGTTCACAATATTGTCGAAGATTTTCCGTTTACTGAGCCGATCGAGGAGACCGTCCGCATCGATTTTAGTTCCGATAGGGCAAGCGCCTCTCTCCTCGACGGATGGGGAGGACGCTACGCCGGCGGTGGATTGTGGGCGACAGACCTTTCCTCCCGATTGAGATTCTTCAGCTTCAGACCCGGCCTGCATCAGAAGACCATCGTGAGATGCGCCCCCTACCTTGGACCCCGCTCGCGGGAACAGCAGATGGAGGTATATCTCAACGAGATAGAGGGCCAAGAGCCAGTCGCTCGGCTGAATCTGGAAGCGGATTCCAGGGAATATGCCCTGGTTTTTCCCGCGGAGAGGATCAAGAGGGGCGAGAACATCATCACGTTCAGATACAGCCACCTGGAGAGGCTCGAAAGCGATGAATCCGGCGAAGAGAGAAAGGAACCGCGGGCTGTCCATTTCGACTGGCTGAGGTTCCCGGATGCCGCGTCGAGCCGGAAGCACATCTATAGGGAGGAGGACTCGATCTTCATCAATCCTCTGGCCACCCTGCTGTATCATCTCAGGATTCCGGATGAGGGACGGCTGGGATTCGAACTCCGCTTCCTTGATCAGCCCTCGGCGGCGGACGCTGGGGGAGGCGCTCCGATTTTTTCGGTGTTCATCCAGGGAGAAGGTTCTGCGAGGGAGAGAGTGTTCGAAGAACGTATGTCGGCTGATTCCACCTCGAGAAAACGGCGTGAAGTCGATCTCTCAGAATATGCCGGCCGGATCATGCGGTTGTCCTTTCAGCTGGAGTTTCCGGAAACCTCCGGCATCGCTGCAAACGCCCTGTATGCCGAAATAGGCAGGCCTTCCGTCGAAGGCTATGTCAGGCGTTCGTCTCCTCCCGGCGCGTCCCAAAGCAGGCTTACGTTGGAGGGGATAGAGAAGAGCAATCTCATTTTCATCATCCTGGATGCGGCCAATCCCACGCATTTCGGCAGCTACGGATACGAGCGGGACACGACACCGAACATGGACCGGTTGGCAGAGGAAGGAGTCTTGTTTTCGCGTGCATTCGCCCATGCTCCCAACACCCGCGCCTCCACCGCATCCCTCTTCACCTCCACCTATCCACCCACTCATCGGGTGATCGCCAGAGATACGATGCTGTCTGATTCGGCTGTATCGTGGGCGGAAGACCTGAGAGACGCAGGGATCAGGACATTTGCCGCGACCTCGAACATCCAGGCCTCTCCCGTATTCAACCTCCTGCAAGGCTTCGATGAGACCGTTGAACTCTACAAGGACAAAAAAGGCGGAGTGATACTCGCTCAGGAATTTCTCAAGCCGGCAGGGGAGTGGATCGAAAAAAACCGGTCGGAACAGTTTTTCATGTATCTGCATGTCCTGCAGCCGCATGCCCCCTACAATCCTCCTCCTCCGGCTGCAGGAACGTTTTCATCCGGTTACGAGGGGCCGTTGAAAGATGTCAGGCGCCTCAATCCCCGGACGATCAGCCTGGAGGACCTTGGCCCGCGTGATCGGGAGTACATCATCGCCAAATATGATGAAAACCTTCTCTATGCAGACGCGTTTGTGGAGGATCTCACCGACCTGCTTCGCCGGAGAGGCCTGCTGGAAAACACGATCCTGCTGGTCACGGCCGATCACGGGGAGGCTTTCCATACCCATGGTCACATCGGACACAGTTCCTCCGTCTACGATGACGAGATCCGTATTCCCCTGATCATGCGGTTCCCCCTCAGATACAACCTGGGAGGGAAAAAGATCGATGCCGTCGTCCAATCCATCGATCTGATGCCGACGTTTCTGGATCTGTTAGGCATCCAGCACTCCGGACACGAGCTGCAGGGCAGGAGCCTGCTTCCAGCGATCTTCGATCCAAGCCAGGAGATCCATGAGGATATCGCGACATTTTTCGGGAGGCTGTCCCCCGACGGCACTCAGGTAGCCTCGGCTCTCAGGGGCGAGAGGTACAAGTTCTTCGAGTTTCGGTCCAGGAGATTCCTCTTCGACCTGCAGGCCGACCCTACTGAGCAGGACAACCTCTATCTTACAACTCCGGTCATCGCCGGATACTATGTACAGAGGCTGAAAAAACTCCAGGCGGAATGGTCGGAGGGGGAGAGCCTGGCCGGGGATTCGAAGATAAACCTGGATGAAAACATCAAGGAACAGCTCCGGTCTCTGGGCTACATCAAGTAACCGTTGCTCCACGGTCCCGGATTCGAACCCTTCCGCTGACTCTCTTTCCCCAAGATCACCCCTGGGATCTAACAAAAAATGACATTTGAATAAAAAAAATTGACATTTTTTGTCTGCTGTACCTATAATGGAAAGAAGCTATGCTGGCTGGAGAGGAATCCTCCTTAGCCCCGCTTCCTTTTCCAAACCTTGGCGCCTCGACAGCCAGCACCCCCTCCCCCCTAGAAAAGGTCGTTCTCTGCCCAGATTAAAGCAGCCCGGATTTAATGACTGCAGGTACTAAAAAATGCCGAAATCGCCCGTTTCCCTAACTGCAGGTTAGGAGCGTGCTGTGGGCAAAACCTGAATGACGGTGTCTATTTTTTCTTCTTTTCTGCCTTTTTGTCTGCTGCGGTGTCCTCTATTGCCTTTCCAATGATCTCCTTGGTACGGTCCTTGATGTGCTGCTCGTGATCGAGATGGGAGATGCCATCGGTCAGCCATTCGGGCGCGGGCTTTCCCCTCAGGTAGTGGTCGAAGAATTCCTGCATGCGGATGTGATAGTCCTTCAGGTTGGCGGGCTTGCGCAGGCCGTGGTTCTCTCCCTTGTACTGGAGCATGACCACGGGCTTGCGGAGCTGACGCAGCGTGTTGAAGTATTCGATGCCCTGGTTCCAGTCCACGGCCCCGTCCTTGTCGTTGTGCAGGATGACGAGCGGTGTCTTCACGTTGTCGGCATAGTAGACCGGCGAATTCCTCTCATAGGCCTCGAGGTTTTCCAGGTAGTTGCCCTTGAAGCGGCCCTGGCTGGCCTCGAATATGGGCTGGTTGGCCGAACCCGAGTTCCAGTAGATGGAGCTGTACATGCTGATCATGTTGGTGAGCGGTGCCCCCGCCACGGCAGCCTTGAACAGGTCGGTCTGTGTGACCAGGAAGGCGGTCTGATAGCCGCCCCAGGAATGGCCGTGGATGCCTACGCGGTCCCTGTCCACTATTCCCGTGGCAGCGGCCGCCTCGATGGCGGGCAGCACACACCAGACGGATGACATACCCGGGTCGTTTATCGTGTACACGATGTCGGGCATGAGCACGGCATAGCCACGGCTTGTGTATACGGCGGTGTTGAAGCCTCGGGCCGCCGGAGCCTGGTAGTTGTTGAGGCGGGAGGATAATTTTTCGTAAATGTAGACAATTGTGGGATAGCTCTTGCCCTCCTCATAATTGGCCGGCAGGAAGAGCGCGGCCTGCAGCTTGTCGCCCTTGTCGCTTTTGAAGTCGACCACCCGGGCACCTGCTGTCCACAGAAATTCCTTTTGCTGGGGATTGACCTCGGTGATCCGTGTCCCTCTCTTGAGCGAGGCGTCGGTCACATAGAAGTCGGGATAGTCCTTGGGGGTTTGGCGTGTGTAGAGATACACATCGGCCGTCTTGGCCTTCCGCATCGAAAAGGCGGCGTCTTCCCATAGGAGCATTTTCACTCCGGGTTTGCCCTTGTTGATGAGCCCGATGCCGCCCTTCTTGGTCCATTCTCCGAACACGGAGACATAGAGCGGCTTCTCGAGATCGAGGCCCTTTTCCTCCGGGTCGAGGCGGTAGCGCGACCGGTAGCGGATGCCATCCTGTTTCCCGTTGACCGTGAGGTTCACGGCCTCTCCTCCATTGACCGGGACCTTCCACACGTCCCAGTTGTCGTAGAGCAGCACAGAACCGCTGTCTTTCGTCCATCCCCAGGCGTAGGAGTAGATGGGTGGATCCTTCTGGTTGTGGTCGTCCTCCGTGTTGATGAATGATGTGGGGACATCCTCGGTGATGTTGATCGCCTTTCTCGCGGCAATGTCATAGACGTGATAGTGGCCGTCCTGGTAGAAGAGAAACTTCTGGCCATCCCAGGAAGGCCCGATATACCATTGGCATTTTGTCAGCGCCAGGCGGCGATCCCCGGTCAGGAGGTCGACGACATAAACGTTTGAAAAGCCATATCCCTCCAGGGCGGCGGAAAGCTCGTATTCCCTCGTGTCGAAGCCAATGGCCCAGCGGTGCTTGGGGGCCGCCACCACTTCTCGGAGCTCGTCGTCCGCAAGTCGAATAAACACCTTCTTGTCCACGTGGTAGATCGCCTGGTAGCTGAAGTTCTTGTCTCGGCCTTCTTGGACCTGCTGCTGGGACTGCATGCGCTTGTCCTTGTGATGCCAGATCACCAGGTCCGGCAGGTCTTCCTTTTCGATCTCCGGCTCTGGCTTTACCTTGGGCTTATCCCCCCCCGTCTTGTCGGCTGGCTTCTCAGCGTCTGCCGTTTCCTCTTTTTCGCCGGATTCGTCTTCCGCTTCCGGTTTTTTATCCTTCTTCTCTTCAGCCTCGTGGATGCCGAAAAGGAGGGCATTCAAATCCTCGGTCCACTGCGGGCTGCTGTTGGGGCTGATGGTCATCTTCTCCGGGAAGCTGTCGTCTTCCTGCGGATCGTAGGAGACCTTCTGCGGCCCCTGGGAGCCAAGTCCCTTGAAGCCCAGGACACTGAAGAGCTTGTCTTCGAAATCATCATGTTTTTTGCCCCTGAGCACGGCAAAGCCCTCGCCCTTTTCCGTCCAGCTCAACCGCTTGTACTCGGCTTCGGCGCTGTCCAGAGGCACGATGACGCCGGTCTTCATGTCGCGCACCTGCACGCCATTGCCGCTCTGATTCTGCGCATCCACCAACCAGGCAAGCCACCTTCCGTATTTGTCGAACGCGAACTCGGACACATTGCCCAGGTTCAGGGTCTTGCCCGTGGCCAGTTCGAAGAGGAGCAGGTCGGAACCGCTCCATTTGTCCTTTGTTTCCTTGGCCTGAGATTCGGGCGGGCTGCGGTGCAGGGCTATCCAGCCCGGATTCTCGCCGGAGAAATGGGCAGCCTTGACCTTATCGAAGGTGTGTTCTTTTTCGGTCTTCAGGTTGAGGAGTTTGGCCTTGTTGTAGAGGCGTTTCTTGGTTTTCCGGGCCTGCCGTGCCTCCTTGCGGGTGGGGAACACGGTGTATGTCAGCCACAGTCCATCCTCTGAGAAAGCCAGCGTCCCGCCGCTGTAGCGCGGAGATTCCCCGATGGGGAAGCGAAGCTCTTTCTCTCCCTTGGTCTGCCTGATCACGACCTCCCCGTCGCCTTCCTGGGGTGCCACCACATAGGCAAACCAGGCGCCGTCATTGGAGATGACGGAGGTGCGGATGCTGTTCCAGGCCAGGATGTCGGAAACCGCCTCGATCGGCCTGGGGGCCTGGGGTTTCTCCTCGCCTGCCGTGATGGGCGAAGATGAAAACACTCCCAGCAGGCAGATCAGGATAAGGATCATTGAATGGGAAAGGACCTTTTTCATGGGCAAAACCTCCTCGGGGGATGAAACACTCATTCATCTTATGCGTGAATGCACAATATACCATATTTGGACCTTGCGTTGACTTTCTTTCTGCGATATATGACCTTAGCTCCATGGGGCCGGATAAACATCCTCTGTCAGAAGGGCGTAATACAGGATGAACGACAAACACATGAGCGATCGAGAACTGGTTCAAGCCTGTCTGTCAGGGAGTAGTGATGCCTATCAACAGATCATGGAACGATACAGCGGAAAGGCCATGGCCCTGGCCCTCAACATGCTCCGGCACCGCGAGGATGCAGAGGATGTGTGCCAGGAGGCTTTTGTCAAGGTGTTCCACAACCTGGAGAAATACGATCCCCGGCAGGATTTCAAGAACTGGTTCTACACCGTGCTCTACCGCCGATGCCTGGATCAGATACGCAAGAGGAAACGGTTCTATGGTTTCATGGCCAAGTTCCGGAATGAACCCGACTTGGAGGCAGCCTTGAAGCCCCCGGATCCGGCCCGGAATGTGAGGCTCGATCCACGGCTGCTCGAGGGCCTGAGCCCCAAGGAGAGGATGACACTCATCCTCTGGGCCAACGAGGGATACACCGGCGAGGAGATCGCATCCGTGCTGCGCTGTTCACCCAGCACGGCACGGGTCAATCTTTACAAGGCCCGGAAAAAGCTCAAAGCCCTATTGGAGGGAGAAGATGTTGCGCTGCAGAACGGTTGAACTGCTGATCCGTGTCCTGCCCGTGAATGCATGGAGGGATCTCCTCATCCGGCGGCATGTGCCGGGATGCGCAGCCTGTTCCAGGAAGCTGGCCGCTCGCGAAGAGGCCCTGGCTGTGCTGATCCAGGAACGGGATCTGGTTTTTGTGCGGGATCTCTGGCCGGCTGTGAGCCGGCGGCTGCGTTCCAGTGTGGCTCGGGAAACCCGTGCTTCCCTCCCGGCCTGGCAGTGGGTATCCGTGGCGGTGGGGCTTCTGATCGTGGGGCTCGTGAGCATCTGGCTGCACCGGGCCCCGATCGAGGAGATATCTGCGGATGCGAGCCAGAGGCTTCAGATCGACTACGTCCGTGTGGGTGATGAGCCGGCGCGCGCTTATGTGTTCCAGCCCCAGGACGCCGACATGACGCTCGTGTGGGTCGAGAAAAACGGCGAAGGAGAATAGCCATGAAAAAGACAGTTTTGTTTCTTACGATCCTGATGATCCTCATGTTCCTCACATCCCTGCAGCCCCTGGAGGCGGCCAACAAGCTAGACATAAAGCTCCGTGTGTACGAGGGCATCCGGCAGGGGACGATAATCCCCCCGGAGTTCGTCACCTCCTCCTATATCCAGCCTACCATCAATGCCAACCTGAGGTTGGGTATGGTGATGGAAGAGGAGATGGCCCAGATCAGGAATGTCTTCAACCTGGCGGATGTCAAGATCCTGACCGAGACCGAACTCCACTTCGAAAACGAAGGAGAGGGGAGGGTGAGGCATCATTTCCGGCTCAACGGGCACGCTTATGACGTGCATGTGCTGCTCAAGGAGTGGCGGGTTGGCGGGCGGTTCCTGGTCCTGGTGAACGAAACGGCGGCGGAAGGACAGGTCGATAAGCTCGAGAACGTGCTGACCACAGAGATGCTGCTCCACGGCGGCCACAGCGCCGTTTTTGGCTTCGAGGACCGGAAGGGGAAGCCCTACTTCGTGTCCTTCCTGATCACCGGGCCCGCAGATAAGATCGTGCCTCCTCCACCGCCACCGCCACCGCCAC
>RCNB010000445.1_pt1 | contig 28528 bp, 26 predicted proteins | sample 2041321 | NCBI WGS metagenome assembly RCNB01 (sample SAMN09708232, study PRJNA481090) | Marine sediment metagenome, whole genome shotgun sequencing project. | reverse complement strand
GCTACATCAAATGCAACATCTCCTCCACCTACAACTACAAGATCAAATTCACCTTTGGAAACGGGTTGATCCGGCAGGTTGAGCCATTTTTTCCGGAACTCTATTAATTCTTTCCTGCCATTGGGCAATTCAATGTTTTTATTACTGGTCAGGACTATCGGAAGTGGGCGGATACCGCGAGACTGCTAGTTGAAGAGGATAACCGGCCCATAGATGAAATTAGAGAGCTTATCGTTTGGAGCCAAAATCATGACTATTGGCAGGCGAATGTCTTATCAATGAATGAACTACGCAAACACTACACTAGGGTAAAGCTTCAGATGAAACAAGATGAAAACAAATCATCAAAAAAAATTGACCCATATGTTTTAGCTGAAATGGAGCTAGATAGACGATGAATGAACAACTGTCAAAACAAGAAGATAGTCATATGAGTTTGCTTAGAGAATTGATCTTAGCTGAGAATCAGATCACAGAGGGGGATTTAAAAACGTGCATAGAGGAATATTTTGAAATTGCCCAAAACAAAGACAATTCTGTTGCTCTTGGTTTCACATCAATTGATGGAGCTATAGGAGGCCTTCGTTATGGAGATCTATTTCTTGTTATGGGCAGAACTGCTGTAGGCAAGACTTGGGTACTGCTAAATGTTCTGAAAAGCTTTAACAAAACTAAAAATGTTCCAATTGGATTCTTTAGCCTTGAGATGTCAAGGGCGTCCATTATTGAACGATTAATGCAACTTCAATTTGGACTATCCCGAAACGATGTCTTTTTGAAGGCTCAATCAAAAGATGAATCTTTCTTTGACCTTTTGTCTAGCCTTGAACACACGATGCTATTTTCAGGGTCTTACTCGATTGAAGACATAAGAAAGAAGGTACTTAATTGTGAACTTAAGGTAGTGTTCATTGACTTTTTAGGTCTTCTTAAAGGGAAAAATCTGGGAACCGTCTATGAAAAAACCACTGCGGCTATTGCTGATCTTAAAAATCTTGCAACAAACGAAAACGTTTTAGTAATCGTTGCTCATCAGCTTTCGCGGCTGGCTGAAGATGGTGCCATCCCAGTTAGGCTTCATATGGCTCGCGATTCTGGATCAGTAGAAGAGTTAAGTGATTTTGTGTTGGGACTTTATAGGCCTGAAATCGCATCAGAAGTAACAGAGGCTAAGGGTAAAATGTTTCTCAGCCTATTGAAGAACAAAAGAGGAGAAACGATAACGACTAAGTGTGGATTTGATAGTAAAAGCGGTTTAATTTTCGATATTGATTCTGGAGTCACAAATAGACACTAATTAGCGTCTCCGAGGACAAAATATGGAAAAGCTCCTGACTGTTAAGGAAGTCGCCGAGTTTCTTCGGTGCGATCCTCAGACAGTTTATAAGAACCAGGAGTTACCTCGTGTCGAAATCAATGGAGTTAAATTTAGGGAATCTGATCTTCTCCAATACATTGATAAATGCACCAAAAAAGCGGCTCCACAATTTCCTCAACTTATTGATAATGAAAGAATTAACGCAACAAATAGCTTGACTTTACCTTCTGTAAGTACTACTATAAATACAGGAGGTATACGCGAGATGGCGAAAGCCAAAAACAAGACTCGCTTTAATTTTGGCTATGGTGCTATTTATCAAAGGAAAACAAAAAAAGGGAAAATCCGGTGGTATCTCGATTTTTGGGATGCTGATGGAAAACGGATTCAAAAAGTCGCTCCAAATGTTACTTCCAAAGAAGAGGCAGCTCTCGCCTTAAAGCAAGAGGTTCAGAAATCATTCGATGCTGAATATGGGATTACTAGGAAGCAGCTCAACATCAAACTTAGGGAATTTATTGATCTCTATATCGAGAACTACAGCAAACCGAACAAGAGAAGCTGGAAGGATGACAGATATCGGTTGATGCGTTCAGCAGAGATTCTTGGAAGTGATTCGTTTTTAAGCAAGGTATCTTCTCTCGATATTGACAAGCTGAAAAAGCACAAACTTCAAGAGGGTGTAACTCAATCTACAGTCAATACCTATATCCGAGTTTTGAAGCGCATGTTCAATGTCGCCATTCAATGGGGATATGCTCAGTCAAATCCCGTGAGCAAAATACGCATGTATTCTGAAGCTGAGGCACGTAGGAGCAGAGTACTAACCCTGGAGGAAGAAGACCGACTCATGCATGTTGTTTCCAACCTGTTGCGTCCGATTGTGATCATTGCTCTCAACACTGGAATGAGGAAAGGCGAGATAATGCAATTGAAATGGGATGATTTAGACTTAGAAGGCAGAACGATCAATGTGAGAAAGACGAAGTCAGGAAAGCCCCGTACTATCCCTATCAATTCCAGGCTATTAGTTGAACTCCAGACGCTGAGAAGCACAAACGGAAATTCCACATCGCTTTTTACTAATCCCAAAACTGGACAAGCATACAAGACAATCAGGAAACACTTCGAGACTGCCCGTGAAGAAGCACAGCTTCGGAATTTCACTTTCCATGATTTTAGAAGGACGTTCGGTTCCAGGTTGGCTTTAGCGGGAGTTGATCTTAATCGGATTAAGGAACTCCTTGGCCATGCGAGCATCAAGACAACTGAAATCTATCTCCATGCCGACAGCAAAGACATTCAAGATGCAGTTGAAGTCCTTTGTCAGAAGAAGCCCAAAAAGGTAGAAAAACAGGGTCGTTTGTTACACATCTGTGACATGGAAGATGATGAGCAAGAAGCAAGGCCAGCAATCCCTTTATTTACAGTCAATTAGAGAGATGCCGATGTATGAGGACACCGCCCTTTCAAGGCGGCGACACGGGTTCAAATCCCGTCGGGAGCGCCACCCCTCCCACCTCAGCCGAATTCTATCGCGATCCAGTCCCGGATCTCATCCCTGATGCGCCTGAAGGCCGCCTGTCTTTCCTGTTCCGTGCCTTGGATCAAGGACGGGTCGATGAAGCTGTGGTGGATGAGGGCCTTCCCGCCGGGGAACACAGGGCAGGTCTCGTGCGCGTGGTCACAGACCGTGATCACATAGTCGAACTCCCGATCAAGGAATTCGTCGACATGTTTGGAGTGGTGGTGCGAGATGTCGATCCCGAGCTCCAGCAGGACGAAGAGGGCCCGGGGATTGACCGTGGACGGCTCGGTCCCGGCACTGAAGGCCTCATAGCGGTCGCCGTGGAGGGCATTCATCAGGCCTTCAGCCAGCTGAGAGCGCGCGGAATTGTGCGTACAGACGAACAGAACCTGTTTCTTGGGAAATGTTCCGGTCATGAATTTCTCCCTATCTATAGAGCCTGAGATCCCGACTTGAACATGCCCTGTGTCCGCAGGCAGATCCGCACCAGCAGCAGCATGACCGGGACCTCGATCAGCACGCCGACCACGGTCGCCAGTGCGGCGCCCGAGGAAAGCCCGAACAAGAGGACTGAGGTGGCGATGGCCACTTCGAAGTGATTGGAGGCCCCGATCAGGGCCGATGGCGCTGCGTCCCGATAGGGGAGCTTCAGGACCTTTGCCAGCCCGTAGGTCAGCCAGAAGATCAGGTTGGTCTGCAGGAAAAGGGGGATGGCGATCCACAGGATGGTCAGGGGATTCGAGAGGATCACCTCGCCCTTGAAGGAAAAAAGCAGGACCAGGGTCACGAGCAGGGCGGAGATGGTGACAGGGGTCAGGAGGTGGAGAAACTGTGTGTTGAACCAGACCAGGCCCTTTCGGGCAATGATCAGCCTGCGGGACACATATCCTGCAGCCAATGGCAGCGCGACATAAACTCCGATGGACAGAAGAAGGGCTTTCCAGGGGACCGGGAGGCGGCCGATCCCCAGGAGGAATCCACCCAGGGGGCCGTACAGAAAGAGCATGGCCAGGCTGTTGATGGCCACCATTACCAGCGTGTGCCCGTCGTTGCCTCTAGCCAGGTATCCCCAGACCAGGACCATGGCCGTGCAGGGCGCGATCCCGAGCAGGATGCAGCCCGCCAGATAGCTGCGCCAGAGGGGCACGGCCAGCATCTTGATCCCCTCCACCAGCACTACGGTGCCCGAGCCGTACTCTGCCCCAACGGGCAGGTCCAATCCCAGCGGCATCTTGATATAGTCCAGGGCTTCCGCGCCGATGAATCCCTTGAACAGGGCACCAAGGAAAACCAACGAGATGGCATACATCGTGAAGGGCTTGACCGCCCAGTTCACGAACAGGGTCAGGCTGACCGGCTTAAGGTTCCTGCCGGCCTTGAGTACTTCGGTGAAGTCGATCTTTACCATGATGGGATACATCATGAAGAAAAGGCAGATGGCGATGGGGATGGAGACCACGGGGGCATCATTGACTGATAAAGCCAGGCCGTCCAGGAAGATCGCGACCTTGGGAGCGAGTTTGCCCAGCACGATCCCTGCAGCGATGCACAGGATCACCCAGACACTCAGGTAGCGCTCGAAGGCGCTCAATCCCTTAGGCTGCTTGGTGATGCAGGCCTTGTCTTCCATGCCTATCCCTCCCTGCTAGAATGTTGAATATACGAGGTAAATCCCTCCCAGAATAACCAGTCCCCCACATAATTTTCTCAGCAGTGCGATCCCCCTCGCCTTTTGGTCCCAGTTTATCATCCGCTGAACCCACTGTGAGCTGGTGCCCGCCGCAGTGATGACAGCGATGTGTCCCAGGCCGAATGCAGACAATAGAAGCATCCCATACGCCAGGTCGGAGGCGGTGAGTTGAAAAACTACGCCTAACATCGGGGCCATAAATGCAAAGGTACAGGGGCCCAGCGCCAATCCGAAAACCAGCCCTAAAAACAATGTGGGGAGATAGCCCTGCCGTGTTGGCTTCATGGATTTATGTCCAGGCCAATTCAGCGGGAAGATCCCTAGAAGATTGAGGCCGAAGATCAAGAAAACCAGCGCCACGATGTAGGTGCCGATCCTGCCGATATCCCCCATGATGCGCCCCAACGCGACAGTGATGCCGCCGATAATCGCGACGGAAATGAGGATGCCCAAGGAAAATATTACGGATAGAGCAAAGGCTTTCTTGGTAGATATTTTCTCGTGACGACTGAGATATCCGATGATGAGAGGTATGCTGGTCAGATGGCAGGGGCTCAACACCACACTCAGGATTCCCCAAGCGAATGCGGCAGCGACAGCGATCGCGGGCTGTCCTTCGACAGCTTGGGAGAGAGCGGTGAAAAGCTTCAGCATGTGTTCTAAAGAATATTCTTTTCCTTCAGGATTCTCACGATGTCCTCTTTTGCGAAAAATCCTACGTGTCTGAATATTTCCTTTCCATCAATATCCATGAATACCTGGGTGGGTATCACTTTGATGCTGTATTTTTTCGCATACTCCGGCGCCTTCCAGACATCATAAAAAACGACCTGGATTGTCCCTTTGTACTCTTTGGCGAGTTCCCGCATAACGGGCTGCATGGCCTTGCACGGGATGCACTTGTCCGCTCCCAGTTCGATAAACGTCACCTTGTGCTGGGAAAAGTCCAGCACCTTGTCGCTTATGATCAGGGACTCGTCATTTAGCTTAGTTTGCGGCCGGTCAACCGTATCTCCGTTCATCTGGACACAGATCAGGCCACAGGAAATGAACACTATGAATGAGGCAATGAGTTTGCTCATCGGTTTTTCTTGTTTCCCTGCAGATGGCCTTAGGGGCTGAGGACAGTCAGGGCCGCCTGCACAACCCTGTCGATGTTTTCCGCCGAGGCAGGCGATTTGCCCTTTTCCAGGCCCAGGTCTGTGACCTTCATGTGTTCGAAATCTGTGAAGCCGGCCTCCTCCAGGCAAAGCCGCACACAGTCGAGGGGGCACCCGTCTATGGCCAGGATCTTCTCCGCCTCGACCGTGGTCTTCAGGATCCCGGGGACGCTCCCGCCGATGCCTGCCAGGCAGTACATCTTTCCGGATCCCCTGGAGGTCAGCTCTCTCGCGGCCTGGTCTGCCACGGCGCCGACGTCGGCCGCTCCCGAACAGGCGAAGATCAGGGTGGGGGCCGCCTTACATACGTTTGTGTTGGTATCGCTCATACGATCCTCCTTTTAATATATATATAGGGATGTTACTCGATCCTGGACAGGAAGGTCTTGATGTCCTCAACGCTCAATGCCTTGCCCGTACTCTTGACCACACCATCGATGACCAGGGCGGGCGTGATCATGACGCCAAAATCCATGATCTTATTGATGTCCGTCACCTTGACGATCTCGAACTCCATTCCCCCAAACTCGCGGACGGCAATCTCAGCATTCTTAGCTAGGAGTTTGCACTTGGGGCAGCCCGTCCCCAGGATGTGGATGGTTTTCATTCTTTCTCCTTGTCGTACCGGTTGTTCGGATCCTGTCTCTTTTAGAAAAGATTGCCGTAGATCATACCCGCGGCGGTGGACAACACCACGACCAGCAGGACGAAGACCACGGTCTTTTTTGTGCCGATGACACTCCGGATGACCAGCATGTTGGGCAGGCTCAGGGCCGGGCCGGCCAGGAGCAGCGCCAGGGCTGGCCCCTTGCCCATCCCGTTCCCGATCAGGCCCTGCAGGATGGGCACCTCGGTCAGTGTGGCAAAGTACATGAAGGCCCCAGCGACCGATGCGAACAGATTGGCCCCCAGCGAGTTTCCGCCCACCGCTGAGTTGACCCATTCAGAGGGGATGAGCCCCTCATGTCCGGGGCGCCCCAGGAGCGCTCCAGCGAAGATAACGCCCAGGAACAGCAAAGGCAGGATCTGCTTGGCGAAGCCCCAAGAGGACTGGAACCAGTCGCCGGCTTCCCCCCTGTTTGTACTGGAGATTATGGCCAGCCCGATCACTCCGAGTCCGAAGGGGATGACGGGATTGCCCGGCGCCAGGAACACGGCCAGCAGTGCTGGGAGGAAGGCAGCGCCCACGTGCCAGGCCTTGAGCTCGAACCACCGCACCAGCAGGAGGGCCAGGGCGGCCCCCAATCCCAGGGTGAGGATCCATTTGATCGAGGCGATTCCATTCCAAAATCCGGTGCCTGCTGCCGGCTCTGCCCAATTGGCGAAGACCAGGATGCCGACCAGCACTGCCAGGAAGAGGGCGCTCTGCCAGAGGGGCCGGCCTCCTTCGGCTTCCGGTGCGGCCATGCGGGCCTTCGCCTTTTCATGCTCCTCCTTCCTGAAAATGAGGTGCATGAGCAGCCCTATAATAATGCTGAAGACGATGGCCCCCACCGCCCGGGCAATGCCCAGCTCCAGGCCCAGGATCCGGGCCGTTAAAATGATGGCCAGGACGTTTATGGCCGGGCCGGCATACAGGAACGTGGTGGCGGGACCGAGGCCGGCCCCCATGCGCGAGATCCCGGCGAAGAGGGGGAGCACGGTACAGGAGCAGACGGCCAGGACCGAGCCGGAGATAGAGGCGACGCTGTATGCCACGGCCTTTTTGGCGCGGGCCCCCAGGTATTTCACCACCGCTTCCTGGCGGATGAATACGGCGATGGCACCGGCGATGAAAAATGCGGGGATGAGGCAGAGGAGGACGTGCTCCCGGGCATACCATTTCAGCAGGTGGAACGCCTCCAGGAGGGCGTTATCGAACCTCCGGCCGCCGACCGGGAGATAGAAGCTGAGCAGGAAGACGCCGGCCATGACGGCCAGGGGTTTCCACTCGTTTTTCCAGTCCGTTGCACCCATGTTCGATCAGCCGATCGCGGCCATGCCTTCCTTGACCTGCTCTCTGAGCACGGCCTCGACACAGTCCAGGAAGTTCAGGGCACAGGGGATCCGCAGCGCATAGAATACCTGCTTGCCGCGTTTTTCATCTTGGATGAGCCCTGCGTTCCTGAGGATCGAGAGGTGCTTGGATACGGTCGAGGTGTCCGCGCCCACCATCTCCGTGAGGTCGTTGACACAGTGGTGTGTGTCGGACAGGGCTTCGACCAGGAATAGTCGGGTAGGATGCGCCAGGGCCTTGAGCACTCTGGCGCGTGCCTCCAGCCGGGTTTTGTGTTGTTCCATCATTTGCATATTTGGCATAATAGCCAAATGATAACGGCAGGTCAAGGAAAATGTGCGGCAGTCCGTAAATGGAGATCCGGTTAGGTCGGGAGAGAGGTGGGGAAAATCCTGCGGATGTGCTACTCGGCTTCGGTGTCCTGGGGATCCTGCTCTGTCTGCCTGGCGCGCTTGTACAGCCAGTAGAGGACCACGGCCGGGATCTGGTAGCAGGCCAGGATGACGGGTGAGAGGATCAGGGTATACACGGTGAAATCACGCGCGAACAGGAAGACGAACGCGGCCACGCCCACGGCCGCGGCCAGGATCGATCCGATCAACAGCAGCCCGGTGTAGGTTTTCTTCACGTTGGCCTCTCCTAGAGTGTCTCGAAGTCGAACTTCTTATTCTTGAAGACCTTGAGGCAGGCGTCCACGACCTGGCCGTCGTATTTTGTGCCCTGGTTGCTCTCCACCTCGTCCAGTGCGGCCTCGATGGTAAGGGCCGCTCGGTAGGGACGGTGTGTGGCCATGGCCTGCACGGTCCCCTCCATGGCGCTCTTCTGTCTTTCCCAGCTTTTCTTCAGCTCTTCTTCAGCCAGCTTGCTGCGGGTGATGTCGGAGAAGGCCAGGACGATCCCGGAGATCTCTCCCGACTCCGCGCGGATCGGGGCGGCGTTCTGATGCACATGAGCGTCTCTCCCGGCCTTGGATCTCAGAAGGACCTCGGAGACGATCTTGACCTCTTCGCTCCGAAGGATCTTTTCCGACGGGAGGGTGAGGGGCTTCCTCGTTTCCTCATCCAGGGCGTGAAAGACGTCTTGGAGGGACTTCCCGAGAACCTCGTCCTGCGACCACCCGGTCAGGTCTTCGGCGAACGGATTCATGAACTGGATGCATCCCTTCTCGTCTGTGGCGACCACCCCGTCTCCCACGCTCTGCAGGATGGTGGTCAACCAGCGCTCACGATTCCTGAGCTTCATCTCCATCTTGAACTTGTAGAGCGCGATCTCCACGGTCGTCTGCAGTTCACGCTCCTCGAAGGGCTTGAGCAAGTATCCAAAGGGTTCGGTCAGTTTGGCTCGCTGCAGCGTACTCTCATCCGCATAGGCGGTCAGGTAGACCACGGGGATGTTGAATCCCGAATAGATGAAATCGGCGGCCTCGACCCCGGTCATTTCGCCCTGCAGCATGACATCCACCAGGGCCAGGCTCGGTTCGGACTCCTCTGCCAGCGCCACGGCTTCTTCGCCGGAAGGCACCACTCCCACGACCTCGTAGCCGAGTCCCAGGAGCATGTTGCGGATATCCCGAGCGACGATGCTCTCGTCTTCCACCACCAGGATTTTGGTCTTTGTCGTCATCCCTCAGTCTTCCTCGCAGACCTATGTATCACTCCATGGGTCTGATGTCAATTTGGGGCCTCTGAGTATTGAGTCGGGCGAAAACGGCCGGATATTATACTTTTGAGGTGTCGAAACCGAACCACTTCTTGGCCGTGACCGTGATGGAATCAGTGATCGAGTAGAAGGTGGGCAGGAAGATCAGCGTGAAGAAGGTGGAGGTGGTCAGTCCCCCGATGATGGTCACGGAGATGGGCGCCCACATCTGGGACCTGCGTCCGGCCGCTTCGAAGAGCTGCGGAAGGAAAAAGGGCAGGGCCAGCGGCAGGACGCCGAAGATGGTGGTGATGGCGGTCATGATGATGGGCCGCATCCGGTCTTTGCCCCCCTGCACGATGGCAGCCGCCTTCTGCATGCCGGATTTTCGCAGGGTCCGGATGTGGTCGATCAGGATGATCCCGTTGTTGACCACAATCCCAAACAGTACCAGCAGCCCCAGGTAGGATGTCGTGTTGAGCGTGATCCCCGAGAGCGTGTAGATGACGGCCACGCCGAATAGTGCCAGGGGCACGGTCAGAAGGATGGTGATGGGATGCACGAAAGACTCGAACAGCGCGGCCTGGATGATGTAGATGAAGACCAGCGCCAGGATGATGGCCATGCTCGATTCGCTTTGCGATTCGGCGAAACGACGGAAGCCCTGGCCCAAGCCCCATGAGTATCCCTCGGGCAGTTGGACGTTCTCCATGACGGCACTGATGTCGTTGGAGATGCTCATCATGCCCTGGGACTTGGTGTTGACGTTGATCATCAGCTTGGACTTCTTGTCCTCCTTGCGGATGGAGGTGGAGCCGACACGGTAGGAGAAGTCCGAGATGGCGGTCAGCGGGATCCGCTTGTCCTGTGTGTTGAGGCTCAGGTTTCGGAGGTCGTCTTCGCCGAATCCGTCGTCCCCCTGGATCTTCAGGATGATGTCGATCTCGCGGTCCTCGGTCTTGAACTTGCCGATGGGCCGTTCGGACAGGGAATTGGAGATGGTCTGGGCCACCATCCGGCTGCTCACACCCGAGCTCTCGGCCCTCTCGCGGTCCACCTCGACCATGAGCTGGGTGTCGCCCCCCTCCAGGTCGCTGGTGACGTCTTCCACGTTCTCCACGGTTCGTAGTCTTTCGATCACCATGGGTGCCAACTCGGTGAGCGTCGTGTAGTCCATCCCGATGAGCTCCACGGTGACTCCCGAGAAATGGCCGCCGCGGCCGAAGCGCTGGCCGTACTCGTAGGTGATGCCGGCCTTCTTGGGCAGGAGTTCCTTGAGGCGTTCCTTGATCTCTGTCACCGAAGGGCCATCGTCTTCCAGGTTCAGCTCGATGGAGCCGCGGAAGCGTCCCTGCCGCATGTTGCGCACGCCGAAGCCGGTGGTCACGTACTTGATGGCCAGTTCTTCTTTGTGCTCGAATAGGGTCTGCTCGAAGCCGGCAAAGAGGACCTTCATCTCATCCAGCGTGAAGGTGCGCGGCATGTAAACAGTGAGGCTTACTTCCCGTTCGTCGCTGCGGGGCATGAACTCGCGCTCGATGTTTTTCAACATTAAGAGGGAGACCATGAAGATGCCCACGGCTAATCCCACCACCGCGAGCTTGGTAATCCAGTTCTTGATTGTGAAGCTGATGACCTTCTCATAGATGGAGGTAAGCCAAACCAGCCAGCGCGCCTTTTCCTTGGACTTGCCCTTGAGCAGACGGCTGCCGGCCAGGGGGATGAAGGACAGCGAGACCAGCAGGGAGGCCACCAGGGCCAGGGAGATCGTGAGCGCGAAGTCCTGCATGAAGCGGCCGAAACCGGACTGGGACATGAAGCTCAGGGAGATGAACACGATCAGGGTCGAGAGCGTGGAGGCTGTGACCGCGAGAGCCACCTCGCTGGCGCCCTGTCTTGAGGCCTGAAGCGGAGACAGGCCTTTTTCCTGGCGGAGCCGGAAGATGTTTTCCAGCACGACGACGCTGTTGTCCACCAGCATACCCACGGCCATCATCAGGCCGCTCAACGAGATGATGTTGATGGTGACGTCAGCCCGCAAGGTATACCGGTAGAGGTACATGAAGCTGAACGTGAACACCATGGCCATGGGGATGGCAAGGGCTATGATGACGGTCAGACGCAGTTTCCGGAGGAAGAACAGCAGCACGAACACGGCCATGAGGCCGCCGATGATCCCCGATAGAGTCAGGTCCTTAAGGCTCTTCAGGATGTCTTCCGATTGGTCCCGGTAGAAGATGACGTTCATGTTTGCCAGCTCCGGCTTGGCCTGCGGTATGTCTGCCATGGCCTCCTTGACCGCACTGCATACATCCACGATGTTGGCGTTGGAGGCACGGTAGATGGAGAAGCGGACCGTCTCGTCTCCATTGAGCCGGTTGAAGTCCTCTTTGATGGGGTAGTCGTAGGTGACGCGGGCCACGTCGGCGATGGTCAGGCCCTGGTTGTTGACGGGCAGGCCCTTGACCTCTTCCAGGATCTTCAGCTCGCCCGGGATGCGGGTCACGTAGCGGGTCTGCTCATCCTCCACATACCCTGCCGAGATGTTGATGTTGTTGTTGCTGATGGTGTCGACCAGGTCGTTGATGCGGATGGAGGAGGAGTAGAACACCTCGGGCTTGAGGTACACGGTCAGCACCTTGCTGCGGATCCCACGGATGTCCACGTTGGCCACGCCCTCGATCCGCTCCAGCTGCTGCGTGATGAAGTTCTCCGACCAGAAATAGAGGTTGTCCAAGTCTCCCGGGAGCGCGATGCTGAAGTTGATCACCGGCATGTCGCTCATGGACCAGCGGCTGATGCGGATGTTCTCGACATCGTCCGGCAGCGTGTCCCGGATCTGGTCGATCTTGTCCCGGATCTGCATGGAGGCCAGGTCCATGTTGGTGCCCATCTTGAACTGCAGACGGATGCTGGAGCTGGAGGATGAAGAGGTGGAACTGAGGCTGTCCAGGTTGTTGACGGTGGCGAGGGCGTCTTCCATGGGCCGCGTGATGATCCGTTCCACCTCCTCGGGGGAGGAGGAGGGATAAGGGATCGACACGCTGAGCCCGGGGAAGGATATGTCTGGCATCAGCTCCAGGGGAAGCTTGTTCATGGAGATGATGCCGATGGTCACGAAGACAAGCATGACCACGATGATGGTGACGGGTTTGCGGATGGAAAACTCGGGTAGGTTCATGGTTTCCTCGGTTTAGCCTTGTCCAGGGACATGGACGCCTTGGCCGCCTTGAGGACGCCCATCAGCCGGCCTTCCTGATCCGCCTCGGCGGTCGTTTCCCTGACTACCAGGTTGTAGACCAGAGGGATGAAGATCAGGGTCAGGAAGGTCCCGAAGATCAGGCCGCCGATGAGCGTCAGGGCCAGCGGGATGCGGATCTCGAAGCCTTCGTTGTAGTCCAAAGCCATGGGCAGGAGCCCCAGGATGGTCGTAACGGTGGTCATGAGGATGGGACGCCATCTTACCCGGGCCGCGGTCGTGATGGCCTCCATCTTTTTCATGCCCTGCCTCTGCAGCTGGCCGATGTAGTCCACCAGCACGATGGCGTTGTTCACGATGATCCCGGAGAGGATGATGAGCCCGATGAGCACGATCACGTTGATGGACATCCCGGCCGCCAGCCCAATGATCACGACCCCGATGATGCCCAGCGGGATGGTGAACATGATGATGAATGGCTTTATGAAGGACTCGAATTGGGAGGCCATAACCAGGTAGACCAGGAAAATCGCCAGGAAGATGGCGAAGATCATGGACGAGAACGCCACGTCCTGCTCCAGGCTCTGGCCTGCCAGGTTGACCGCGATCTCAGGCGGCACGGTTATGGCATCTGCCGCGGCCAGGATCTCTGTCTTGGCTTCATCCAGGGAAAGGCCAGAAAGATTCCCGGTGATGATGGCGGATTTCTGCTGGAGGATGCGCCGGATCTCCGCCGGCCCCTCCTTGATCTGGATCGTGGCCAGGGCCTGCAGGGGGACCATCACACCCAGGCCGTTGCGGACCTGGATCCGGCTGACTTTCTCCACCCGATCGCGCGAATCCTCGGCCAGGCGCACTCGGATATCTATTTCGCGGTCGCTTTCGATGAAGCGTGTGGACACCTCACCCTCGATCTTGTTCCTGATCTGGGTTCCCACGGAATTGATGGTCATGTCCTGGGAGGCGAGGACAGCGCGGTTGAAGATGATCTGGATCTCCGGGTAGCCCTCCTCCATGCTGGACTTGAGGTCGATGATGCCGGCCACTCCCCGAAGCTTCTCCAGGAGCTCGTCGGAGACGCTCTTGATCAGGTCCAGGTCATTGCCCGAGACCACGACCTCGAGGGGAGCCTTGAACGAGAACAGGCGGGGCTTGTAGACCTTGATCTTGGTGGTGGGGAACTTCTCCAGGTCGGCCCGCACCCGGTCCATGATCTGGTCTTCCTTCTTGCCCAGGAGCCCGGGCTTCAGCCGGAGGGTGAACTCGGACAGGTTCTCCCGCTCTTCCTGGAAGGAGATCCCTGCGCGGGATCCCTTCCCGATCAGCTCGTAGACGCTCTCGATCTCTTCATAATCTTTCAGGGTTTCGGATATATCCGAGACGATGGAGGCGTTTTCCCTGAGCGAGGTCCCGGGCGTGAACTCCACGTTGATCAGGAATTCTCCCTGCGAGATCACCGGGATGAGTTCCTGTCCCATGAACCGCGATGCGTAGATCGCTGCCAGGAACATCAACACCACGCTGACGAGGATGGTCTTCCTGCGGACGAACGAGATCTCCTGGGCCTTGGAGTACCCTTGAAAGAACTTATCGTAGATCTTGTCCAGCGGCTTGAAGACGAACCTGAGGACCTTGGAGAATCGATCTTTGGTCCTCTCCTTCTGCATGGCCGAGCTCAGCATGGGGACCAGGGTCAGCGAGACCACCAGGGAAGCGAGCAGGGAGAAGGTCACGGTCAGGGCCATGTCCTTGAACAGCTGTCCGGCGATGCCCTCCACGAATACGATGGGGAAGAAGACCGCGACCGTGGTGAAGGTGGAGGCGGTCACGGCGCCGGCCACCTCGGTGGTCCCCTTGAGAGCCGCGTTGTACAGGTCCGTCCCCTTTTCTCTATACCGCTGGATAGACTCCAGCACCACGATGGAGTTGTCCACCAGCATGCCTATACCCAAGGCAAGGCCTCCCATGGAGATGATGTTAAGCGATATGTCCGCCGAGAACATCAGGAAGAAGGTGATGATCACAGATATGGGGATGGCGGCGCCGATGATCAGGGTGCTGCGCAGGTTCTTCAAGAAATAGAGCAGTATCAGAATGGCCAGGATGCCTCCCAGGAGGGCGGTCTGCTTGACCTGTTCGATGGTGCTCTTGATGAACTTGGCCTGGTTGGTGATGACCAGGTAGTCCATGTTGCGGGGCGCCAGGATGTTCCGGCGGACGGACTCGAGCCGCTCGGCGACCGCGTCGGAGACCGAGACCGTGTTGGCGTCGGCCGCGCGGTAGATGGCCGCCTCGATGCACTCCCGCCCGTTGATGCGGGATATGACCTTGCGCTCCTTGTAGCCCCGGTATACGTCGGCCACGGAGCCCAGGGTGATCTGCACATCTCCCCGCCTCTCGATGATGATCTCCTTGATCTCCTCCACGTCCTGGAACTGGTTGACCGTGCGCACCAGGTATTGGCTGTCCTTCTGCTTGAGGATGCCGGCGGAAAGGTTGACATTCTCCTGGGACAGCCGGCTGGCCACCGTGGTGATGGGGATGTTGAGCAGGCTCAGCTTCTGCTCGTTGATATCGATGTGGATCTCGTCTTCGAGGCCGCCGGAGATGGAACAGGCGGCCACGCCCTCAATGCTCTCCAGGGCCTGCTTGACCTCCCGCTCCGCTGTGTAGCGGATGCGGCCCAGGTCGCCCTCCCCTGTCAGCCCGAGCTTCATGATGGGTTCCTGGTTGGGATCGTAGCGGAGGATGACCGGCTTGGTGGCATTCAAGGGAAAACGCAGCAGGTCGAGCTTTTCCCTCAGCTTCAAGGTCGCGAAATCCATGTTGGTGTGCCAGGCGAACTCCACCGTGACCTCGGAGAGCTCCGCGCGGGACACGGAAGAGATGCGGATGACATTGTCCACAACCCCGCAGGTCTCTTCGATGGGCTTGGAGATGATGTTCTCGATCTCGGAGGGGGCGGTCCCGGGGTATTCCGTCTTGATGGTCAGCGTGGGGTATGAGATGGTGGGGAGAAGGTTCAGGTTGAGGCGAGAGTAGGAGATGAAACCGAAGATGACCGCCGCCAGGGTGAACATGAAAATGGAGACCGGGCGGTTAATGGAGAATTTGACGAGCTTCATTGCAACACTTCGATCCTCTGGCCGTCCTTGAGGGATTCCACGCCCACGGTCACGATGACATCCCCTTCGGTGACTCCCTCCAACACTTCGACATGGTCCTCTTCGGTGAGCCCGAGGGTCACTTCCCGCTGAGAGGCCTGGCCGCGCTCCGCGACAAAGACATAGGTCTTGTTCTGTTTGTAGAGGATGGCCTTGCGGGGGATGGCCAGCACGTCTTCCTTCATGCCGATGACGATCTGGACCTCCACGAACATCCCGGGCTTCAGGCGCTGGCTCTCATCAACGATCTCGACCGTGACCTTGACAGTGCCCGTCTGAACATCGATCCGGGGATTGATCAGCTTGACCGCACCCGGGAACAGGGCTCCCGGTATGACTTCGGTGGCGACATCGGCAGTCATGCCCGGGCTCAGCTTGATGGCATCGGACGTGGGGACAAAGACACGGATAAGCAGGGGATTGAAGTCCTCGATGGTGTAGACCTGCTGATTGGCGTTCACCTTGTCTCCCATCTCGATCAAGCGCTCGGTGATATACCCGTCCGACAGGGAGCGGATCCGGGTCCAGTTGAGCTGGAGCTCGAGGTTTTTGAAGCTCTGCTCGCGGTCCTCTAGCTCCAGCTGGCGCTGCTTGTAGAGGGCCTCTGCGGCCTGAAACTCCTGCTCGGAGATCAGCTCGCGTGTCTTGAGTTCCTTGCTGCGCTCGTAGTTCTTGGTCTCCTCCTCCAGGTTGAGGCGGGCCTGCTCCAGCTGGATCTGGGTCTGCTGATGGGAGATCCGGACCTCGGTATCATCGAGAGTGGCCAGGACCTCGTTGTTTCTTACGTAGTCGCCCTCTTCCTTGACGATGCTCTTCACATAGGCGGAAAGCCGCGAGAAGATCTCGATCTTCCGCTCCGGTTCCACGATGCCGTTGAGGACGAGGTAGGAATTCAGGTTGGCGCGCTGCACAGGCTCCACGCTGACGGGGACGGAGTCCCCGCCGCCCTGGAAGCGGGCCAGCATCGCCTGGACCTGATCGGGCGGGATCTGCCCTGATTTGATGGCCTCTTTCAACTGGTCGGGGATGTCGAGGCTGTCCACGTCTATCTCACCGGGAGCGCCGGGTTTGCCTCCGGGCTGCCCCTCACCAGACTTGGCCTGGGGCTGCTCTCCCTGGCCTCCGGGTCCGCCCTCTCCAGAACCGCCGCATCCGGTGAAGGAAAAAGTCAGGGCCGCTGCCAGCATGAGAATCATTACTCGTTTTCGCATTGTCACTCCATATCGCTCTATAGAAGATTGCAGGTATTAACCTATAGATCCTATTTGTTTATTAATTTTGTATACGATAATTAGACGAGAAGTTTTCGGTTTTCTTCCTTAATATATAATAAGACCCTACTGATATTATACGGGAACTATCGGGATTGTCTATTGGACTTTAGTCCAATACGTAAAAAAGAAAGGCATCCTGATCAGCTTTCGCTTTTAGCACTGGATAGGGCGATGCGGCGGGTAGTGATGTCACTATTCGTCGTGATGATGGTTTTTGTATTTTACGGATCGATCTCGCTCTACGGGCAAAACCTCGAGGCGCGCGTGGCCGAATTGAACAAGCTCCCCTGCTGTGACTACACCGAGGTGCTTCTGACCTTAAAATAGGCTTTGACCTTGGGAGAAGTCTGGTGGGCGGTACTGGATTCGAACCAGCGACCCTCGGCTTGTAAGGCCGACACTCTTCCGCTGACATGTGCTTTTAATTAACAGAAAAATAAGGAGTTACGGGATTTCCGTCTTTGTCTTTGGTCTTTGTGTAACGCGGGTGCCACACGAAGGCCTGTTTTTGGGCTGATTTCGAGGGTTTTTCACATAAAAGTTCGATAGCCCTCTTCCTCTCTTCTCGGCTGGAATGAGTGTAACGTTCTGTGGTCTTAACTGATGTGTGGCCCAAGAAGTCTTTGACCTTGATGATATCAACCCCTCGTGCAATCAGACGGCTGGCAAACGTATGTCTTAGATCGTGAAACCTCACGTCTTCGATACCTGCCAGGATTCTTGCTCTCTCGAATGACTTCTGGATCTTAGTATAGGGCTTCCCGGTCTTTGGATTTGTGAATACATGAGTTGAGCTGATAGGCTTTCTGAGTGATGTGAGCTGCTCGAGTAGAGTTGTATTGATGTCAATTACTCTAGGCCTTCCTGTCTTGGACTTTCGAATATGAATCTCTCTCCTTTGGAAATCAATATCGTCCCACTTCAAATTGAGGATTTCGCCTTTTCGCATGCCAGTATGTAGTGCCACTACAAGAATCGGCCTCAGATGTACAGGAGCGAACCTTAATAAGCGGATTTCTTCATCATCTGTAAGTATCCGTTCTCGCTTGGATTCGTATTCGGGGTACTGTTGTACTCGCCTGACAGGGTTGTCTTTTGCGTATCCCCAGTCAATGGCCACATTGAATGATCGTTTGAGGATCTTGAGATAATGATTGACAGTCGTCTTCGCAAGGCCCTCAGAAAGTTTTTGTGACTTGAGCTTTTCAATATCTTGAGGAGTGATTTCGTCCAAGTAGATTTTGCCCAAGGAAGGGATACACTTCTGGAGCCTACACTGGTCGTCTTTCCAGCTAGCCTTATTCACTCTGCTGTAATCCCTGATGAACATGTCAACGAAATCCTTGAACATCACAGGAGACTTCTGTTCTTTTGTTCCACATTCTTTATGATGTTCATTCCGAACTGTGGCCTTCAGCCATTCATGGGCCTCACCCCAGCTTGTAGCCTTCTTGATGAGCTGCTGTTTCCGTTTTTTGTTTCTGTCCCGATAGTCGGCGTAAAAACCAACCCTTCCTGTCTTCGTTTTGCGAATGTAAATCGCACCATAGCCATAGTTAATGCGAGTTCGGGTCTTGCCTTTCGGCATCTCGCTCAATCCTCCTGATTTTATTGTATCAAAACCAGGGGGGTGGGGCAACATAAATGATGCATTATCTGTTGGATACGATAGATTTAGGGCTGGTACAACTGCCCTCGTTGCGATGTATTTCTCAAGGTCATCGAGTCGATATCGCTTGCCGACACCGGGTATCATAACGTGGGGGAGCTCTTTATTCCGGTACACGGTCTGGGGGTGGCAGTGGAGGACCTCAGCCACCTCGGGTACGGTTAAGAGCTTTTCCATTAATCAGTCAAGGTTCCGAATTTTGCGCCCCATGTAGCATCAGGAAATTTCTATCTTTGGCCTGGAGAATACCATTCCTAGCTTAAGTGCCCTTCCAAAATGTCATGGATTGCGGCATATTCAGGCGAATTTGGGCATGTTTCAAGATGGTCACGGACTAGTTTGACTATATCTGCGTACTCGCCTGGGTATCTCGCCCTAGCTGACTCCATCCTCTCCCTGAACCGTTTGGACTTGTAGCTACACCCGAACCTATGCGGCCAGAGCGTACAGGCGATGACCTGACACAGGGTCACTTCCTTCGGGCTCCCCCCCGCACAGTCGAGACAGTGATCACGGATGTCTTTGGATTTACTCATTGAATTCCTCCATTGAGATGTTGGAGATTGATATAACTTGAACCAAAACAAATGAATCCTGGGGTACCTATTTCTAGGTATTTTTTGGTTCCTGTTAACTGTAAGTGACTATAATATATAGACTTGGACTTTGACACACCCCCCCTGTCAAAGACAATGTCGCTGACAAATAATGACTTAGCAGCTGTTTCGAATATCTTTAACATGGAATACACCCCTCCCTTGAGGATGCCGACATTGGTATCCGTAAGATCTTCCTTCCATGCTGACCAGTCATAGTCTCTTTGCCCAATTTCCCAAGTTCGATGGCCTCGTTTATAGATTTCCTTATCGTGTTCTCATGGGCAGACTTTGTTTCTTCAAAATAAGAAATGACATCCTGAAGCGCCTTCTCTCCTCCGCAAGCCTTGACAAAGGCTACGACCTCATCAGGAGGGACCTTCTTCCCGATTTCATCCCAGATTGAGGAAACATGGAACATCAACTGGTCTTGTCTTCTCTCTATATGAACCGGCTCAGGCCACTCACCATGTCTTGTGGTGGTCTCAAGAGCTGCATAGTGGTTGTATGGAAGCCGCAAGGCTCGTCCCTTGTATTTTGGGTGAAGGAATTCAATAGCGACTGTGACATCAGCTGCATTCGCTAGATTCGAATGCCCCATGAACCGGCCAGTAGACTGTTTTATCTCATCAGGGTGGGATTTATTCGTAAAGTGATGGACTACAACCAGACTCAAATTGTACTTGGTCTTCACCTCCATTAGGACAGATATGACCCTGGCCATATCTCTTGCTGAATTCAACTCACCAGGAAAAAAGGTATACAGTGGATCGAGAATCAAAAGGTCAGCATGTGTTTTTAGGACCAAGTCACTAATCCTTTGCTTGTCAGTTTTTTTCGTTAGGTCCCATTGATTCCCTGTAGTGGTCTTCGTAAAGAACCGACCTTGCGTATCAAAATCACCTTCAGCATACATCTTGATAAGCCTGTCTTGCATACCTGCCTCACCTACCTCTTGCTGGATCAGCAGGACTCTGCCTGGCTTCTCTATTTCACAGTTCAGGAAACCTGAGTTCCCTGAGGCATAGTGAAGAGCCATCTGAGTGACTAACAAACTCTTTCCAATCCCCTTGCTCCCTCCAACTAAGGTGAAGCCATTTCGTTCTAGGAATGGATCGATAAGGCGTTCTATAGGCGGGATTAACTTCTTAAGTAGATCCTCAGAAGTTTCAATAGCGACATCGGTCTCCCTTTTAGGAGTCTGTAATCTTTCGGCTTTCCCTTGGATATCAAGGAGGGCCCTACATCTATCAAGTGCTTGGTCAAGGTAGTCAGATATATCTTTGCCTTCTTCATCAAGGGGGACCTTGCCAATTTGAACGTCAATATGAGGGTGAGCTGCCAATAGTTTGGCTGCATGTGACTTCGCATCCTTCTCAGCTCCGACGTCATAAATAAACATTACCTCTTCCATCTGCTCAAAATATTTTGTAATTGAAGAAGGCCATCCCGCTTTCCCAGTTGGAGCTGAAGTCACCCAATATCCTAACTTGAGTTCATCAACTACGGCTTTAACGGTATCTGCGTCCTTCTCGCCTTCGCAGACTATGGCTCTCTTATTGTGTTTTAAATCTGGCAGGTTGTAAGGTAGCCAGTCGCGACCACCTTTTTTCTTGGCCCATTTGCCATTTGAGTCGTGCTCAGTCCAAAATGTTTTTTTACCATGATTGTCCAGCCTCTTCCCCTTGCGAAAAACAGGGTGCCCTTCCAGATCTTTATAGATGTAGTACTCAGGGCTCGGTTGTACTCTTTCTGATTCCCCCACAGCACCCGTCGTGGCTTTTATCTTTTGTACAGCATCTTTCATTGTGCAATTCTCCATTTTCATCACAAAATCAATGAGTGTCCCCCTTTTCCCACCATGATAATCAGTGAACCGGTGGACTCCACCTCTGCCCTCCCAAAATTGAAGGCTTGGATTCTTGTCAGGAGGATGGAAGGGGCAGTGCGCCATCCCATTTTTATTTACATCAAGCATGTAGTGCTCTTTGACATACATCTTGATGTCTATCCGTTTTAGCTCATCGATTTCATTCATTTCTCGGTCACCCAGGGATACTGTCTCATTAGCTCCAGTATCGAAGTTTGTCTTTGCTGTGAAAAGAGGATGAACTGAATATTTTCTGCACTCTATTTCCCCCAGGTTATGTCTTTGCGATTGAACAAGATAAAGAGATTGGATACTATATTTTTTTTTGATAAGCTTGAGCTGTGACATATCTACCTATCTCTGTTAGCGACAGCAAAGAAGAGCTGACAAAAAAGCTTGAACATTTCGGTTTCCCCTTTTCAGCATTTGAAAAGTGTATTGGAGGAATGCTAGTCGCCGATAAGGAAGTTTACGATTCAGAGAAAAGACGTAAGTTATATCAACAGATACGACGTTTGCAGCTGCTGAAAGAAAGTGCGTTATCAAGGCTTATTGATATTTTAGCAGAGATTCAGGGCATTAACGAAAACCGGCGCCCGGATGAGATTAAGCCTTGTATTGACAGAGATCAAGTAGCGAACATTTTCAGTTACACTGATTTTTCAGATGCAATCGAAATATTGATATCAACTCACAAGATTACATTTCCGAAAAATATGCCCAGCAAGAGAGGAGAGGTAACGATAGATTATCTGATTGCTGCAGTTTTATCATATGTAATCAGAGATGGGCGAGGGGCTAGATGGAGGGATATCCAAAGTTTGCTCCAATGGTTCAATAAGCGGAACTTGATCCATGATGCGCAATGGCTACACCCCAACAAATACGACAGGTTTATGTTGGTGGATCAGGCAAAATATCACATAAAAACCTATAAAATCTATGTGGAAGACAAACGTAAACGATACTTTTCCCCTGAACACAGGACAATTCACAATAAGCCATAGTAGAAAAACCTTTAAGCTATTCAATCCGACATACAACGCGAAGCTGTAAGCTGAGCTATATGCTTCATCATTTATACAGGAACTCAGTGCTTACCCACCGCGCGCGCGCATTGGTAATAACGTCTATTAATAGGGCTGAGTTGTTCTGATCCCCCCAATCCCACACTTCTCTCCCTCCCGCTCCGGATCCTCTAAACTGTCAATGAGGGAGTGTACTCGGTGGCTGCTAGGTTGTGGTGGTACGTGGCTATATGAGTATTTGTCGTGTCAAATCTGAGCGCATTAAGAGGTCGGGCGCGTATTTGGGATTTAGTGATATTGAGGAGCGGTGGTGACCTGCTCCTCGTCAATGTACCACCGGGATATGGGAATTGTTATCCTCTGTAGCCTCTGGATCAGCTGGTTTATTTCCCTTAGAGCTATGAGGTCTGTATTTGTTTAATTCCCTTCACCAGGATTCTGTGAGCGCTCTAGCTTGCAATATCACACGGATATAGATATTGTATTAATACATTTCCAAAATATGCTTAGGGGAATCATAATATTTGGCAATATTTTGTTTGCGATATACGTAAAACTCTGTACGCTGTCTTGCATGTATTTTTCATCAGAGAAATTGTGAATCTAATACCAGAAGAATAAGAGTCAGGAGAAGAGCGATGGCAAAACTAACTATGAGTCGTAAAAAGGAGAGAGACACTCTTATATCAAGTATCGAAGTTGAGGAGCTTTTCCATACATATTCCTATTCTATCAAGCTTGCACCGACACCTGGACCAGAATCCGGTAAACTTATCCTTTTGTATGGCAGCAATGGAAGTGGCAAAACAACCATTCTCAATCTACTCTATCACCTGCTACATCCCGAACCTTATGATGGGCATAGGTCTTATTTAGGGAGTGTTCCATTTAAGTCATTCCGTGTACATCTTTTAAATGGAACTGTTGTATCAGCGTCTCGAGAAACAAAAGCCGACCCGGGGGCATATGAACTGCGTATCAAATTTCCACGGAAGGCGAGTGAATTGACTTGGACTTGGGTGCCAGAACTACAACAATCGAGAGATGATCCAGACTACGAAATATTCTGTTCATGTTTAGAGAATCTTGGGCTCTCATTTCATTACTTACGTGACTCGCGACGTGTTGAGGACAATCACTTTCCTGATATGCAAATCCCCAGTCGAATAAAATTTGAGCGAACACAAGAGATATCTCATTTGGATTCATTGAGAGCACTGGATGAGCAGAGACATCTTTCGCCTGAGTTTCAGTTAAATAGATCGGTAAAAACCGCAATCCAGTGGTTTCGTCAACGTGCTTTATCAGCTACAAATCTAGGGTACACTTCCGTCAACACGATCTACCAGGACATTATAAAGCGTATAGTTGAACCTGGAGAATCCAACCAAAATCTCCAAAATACTTCGTTAAGTAATCTAGGGCGAGAACTGAAAGATCTCAGGAAGAAAAATAGCACTTTCGTAAAATTTGGGCTCATGCCCGAGCTAAAGATTAAAGAAATTGAAAGTAGCTTGGAAATGGCAACGCCGCAGCATCTTTCCATGCTGAACACTGTATTAGGACCTTACTTGGAGGGGCACTCCGCAAGGCTGGATGCGCTCGAAGAGCTTCAACGAGTAATGAGTAGTTTTGTTTCGCTTCTTTGTCAGTTTTACTCACACAAAAAAGTAAGCGTCCACCTTGAGAAGGGGCTAAATATCACTACCGACACGGGAAAAGATTTAGAACCAGGACAATTGTCGTCCGGTGAGAAACAGCTACTTCTACTGTTCTGCAACGCCATAAGCTCAAGAAAAGATAAAACCATACTCATAATAGACGAACCGGAAATCTCTTTAAACGTCATGTGGCAAAGAGAACTCATCCCTGCACTTCTGACCTGTTTAGCTGGAACTGGGTTCCAATTGATTATTGCGACTCATTCGGTGGAAATACTTGCACGGTACCGGAATTATGTAGCGCCGTTAGATAATAAGTTAGAGCTGTAATTCAATGGGTGATGTGCCACGTCGAACTCTTTCAGAATTGAATTTCATCTACAGCGCCAATCCTGGGCGACGGGATGTCTATGTCGAGGGACCTTTTGATGAGGCCGTGTTGCGTTGGTTTTGTCATGAATGCAATCTTGACGGAATCGCTGTTTATCCAATTGCTGCTATTGAAATACCAGAGAGAGATCTAATCAAAGCAGGTCAAGGGATTAATAACCGAGAACGAGTAGTTTTTCTGTCCAATTTTCTTTTCTCAATCTCAGCTAAATATGCTGTCTGTGTTGTAGATGCAGATTTCTCATATATACGAGGAATTGATTCAGCAGAACCACCCCTTTACGAAACTGATTACGCTTGCATGGAAATGTACTTTTTCTGCCTTTCCAACTTCAAGAGATTCTTTATGCTCTGCTGCCGCAGGTACGACTGGCCAATTGAAACGATTATGAATTCTCTTGCTTCTATCCTCCAAGAATTATTTCTTTATCGTTGTGCAAATGATGAACTTGGATGGGGGATGGATTGGCTTGACAGAATTGCTTGTATGAATGTGGATGAATGGATGATCAGTCTGGATACAGAAGAGTATATAAAACGTTTCTTGAATAAGAATGGGAGAGGAAGCGAAAAGGATACATTCATCAACAAAGTAGAGGACATTCGACCTAAGCTCAAAACAGAACCACGTTTTCAAATGAACGGTCATGATCTCACGAAGTTACTTGTTTGGTTAATCAGGAAAAAAGGGATTTCAGGTGTTCATACTAGGCCCGAAAGTGTTCAAATGTTTATGACTTTGACACTCAATCATCAGGAAATAATACAGGAGTGTATGTTTCAAAGGATCGCTAAACATTTGGCGTGAGGCCCCTTTATTAAATACAGAAATGTCCAATAACTTGGATATTAGCCTGGTCTCAGAAAAAGTGCATCTTGTAGTTTCTATGCTAAATAGTAGAAAGAGTTCAGTTCATAATTTTGTGTAAAATAATTAGGTGAAGATTAATGAGTGACTTCGCAGTAATCGTTCAGAATGATGAATCTCAGTGGCAGGATGTAAAGGGTGATCAGTATCATTACCCAAACATCTACAAGAACATCCTCACTCCCAGCTGCAAGGTCATATACTACAAGGGTTCCTTGAAGAGCAAGATGTACGCAGCTATACGGCTCTCAGCCGAGCCCCACTACTTCGGTATTGGTGTAATCGGAGGCTCGATCTTAGATCCTGATTCCTCCAAGAAGGATCGTTTCTGCGAAATCCTCAACTATCAAGAATTCGAACATGCTGTTCCGATCAAAATTGATGATGAATATTTGGAGGAAATCCCAGCTTCAAAAATGAGCAACTATTGGAGGTATGGAGTCAGGGAGATCTCCGGCCAAACCTACGACAAGATTCTTAGCCTTTCAAAGATCAAAGATTATGTGCTTTCTCTTCCTGATGTGAATGGCGATTTTGAAAGCCATTCAATGATTGAAGGCAAAAAGAAAGTCCGGTTTTCTGCCTATTATGAAAGACTCCCGATTAACAGAGCCAAGGCCATACAAGCTCATGGCCTATCTTGCGAGGCATGTCGATTCAATTTCGAGAATACCTATGGTGATCATGGCAAAGACTATATTCATGTCCATCACAATAAGCCGATCAGCGAATCTGGTCCAATTAGGCCAAACCCAGCTACGGATATGAGTGTTTTATGTCCAAATTGTCATGCAATGGTCCATCGGAAGAAGAACCATACTCTTTCGGTTGAGGAACTCAAGGCTATAATCGCAGAACATCATTGATTATTTATAAATAAGCGCCAGTCGATGAGCTGAAATGAAAGAACAACCCCACCAGAACTCCCAACCTAAAACCGTATTTTTATTTGGTGCGGGTGCGAGTTACGGTTCCGATACGTTAGGCACGCCTCCACTTGGGCCCGGATTATTTGATGAACTACAACGTTTCAATCCGGATGGATGGGGGACCATAGCTGGAAAGATTGCGACAGAATTCCGGAGTGACTTCGAGGAAGCAATGAAGTTAATCGCATCCCATGCACTCGCACCACTTCAGCGCGCTATGGCTGCGTATTTTTTCCAATTCACTCCTCGCACTTCCAATCTCTATTTCGAACTGGCGAATCGAATCACGGGGGCTGAAGGCTGGTTAGGGGCAGCCTGTACATTGAACTACGAGCGACTGCTTGAACTCTCGCTTTTCAGAAACGGCATCCAGCCATTCTCTGGCGATCCGCCGGCCGACTCGATCGGATTGGAACTATGCCTACCCCACGGTTGCTGCCACATCTTCTGTGATTCGGTTAAGGGTGTTGCAGGAGAGGTAACCTTCGACGGATTCAGTATACAGACAGACGGTCCAGTGACTGTAGTCGGCGATCGTGGGGAACATCGAACTCGGATACTTCAAGATTCTTTCCCTCCAGTTATGAGCTTTTTCGAGCCCAATAAACGCACTACAACCGGACGCTCGTTCATCGAAACGCAACGGGCTCGATGGAGGGAACTCGCGGCCAATGCGGATGTTGTTCTGATTATCGGCGTGCGAGTCCGACCGCATGATGATCACATATGGGATCCAATCGCTGATGCTGAGGCCCGCTTGGTGTATTGCGGAGGTCCTACTGGAGCATCTGAGTACCGCTCTTGGGCCGCAGCGACAAGACTGGGACGTTCTGACCGAGTTCTCGAAGGCTATTTTCGAGAGGAATTTGACGTCATCTGTGAAGAGGCTGGACTGTATGAGCGATAGCCCGGGTAGCGCTTTCCAGGCCGAGTCATCTCAGGGGATCTTCGGTTCAGGAGGCGGATTAGACAGGCGCGAGCATCCACCACTTCGGGGAGGCCGGGATTGCATCTTTCCCAAATTCTTCCATGGGATTACTTCTTCTGGTCCCTATGATTTGTTAACTGATCCAAATATCTCTGATGAACGTCCCATGCCGTTTTCTTGAGATAGGCCAAGTCATCTTTTGAAAACTCATGTTGATAATCAATAAGGTTCCCTTCCTTCTCAACCTTTCTCACAATACTTTCAACATCCTCTGCCTTCACTTTCCTGTTGGACGGTATAGACGCCGCCTTCAATCGTTCGGGAGACTTGCCCGTGAGAGCTGCGTAGACGGAGCAGGCCCAAAGGTAATTACCATTGGGGCCGGCATGGCCTTTATCATCCGTCAAGGCGTTTAGCAAGTAGTCTAGTCCCTTTTCTTGGATCACTTGGTCGGCGCTGCTTCCACAGAGCGCGACGCGCGCGCCATTGCGCACACCCGCCTCCAAGCAGATGCGCCGCATTTCCTCCGGATTCCTCGACCAATGTTCAAAAATTACGGGGATCGCGCCGCTCTCGTTGATCGCTGTGCAAACCTCGTCCAGAATATTCGGGACGTGCGCCGGAAAGTCCGTATGGTTGAATATTCTGCCGGCGACCTGCACCACGATAAAGTCGTAATTTTCCGCAACGATTGCCTTTTTCACGTCTATAATACTGGCACGCTCCACGGCGGGTGGTGTTTTTCGTCCGGCCCGATCTGCCGCAATATAGTCCATGCGAAAGTAGCCGCCGGCACACACAGATGTGGTTTCCAAATCACCACTAGAACTGATAACACGATCCACCACTCGAGACAGTCTGGAGACGGAACTGGACCCGATCCACAGCAGCTTCAACCTTTTTGTCTCAGCCGCGGCACTGGAATGATAAAAACTAGTGACCGCGACGAGCACCACTATGACAACCCTCCAGATATGCCGGCCATTCATAAAACAATTATAATGAGATCTCTTCATTTAAGCATCCTCTGTTTGCGCTCCAATATAACGTACGTCTTCGAATGATTCGGATACATGTGCTGATTAAATTGGCGTGGTTTGCGTAGACTAAGACCACACTTCGGGCATTTCATACGCCGGTTTCCCCTGATGTGGCGGGACTAGGATATAAAGAACTGGTGTGGGCTGTCAAATGGGATGAGCAGCTTCTCTCAATATGCTGGAAATTTTGTAGAGGAGGGGGCGGATTATCATTGCTTTGCCCCTCCACGGGGGGTAATGGGTCTCTTGCCTAGAGAAGAAGGCTCAGATTCCCCCGTCAAATGCCTGAATAACGCTATGAGAGGCTCGTAGATGTCGTATTAAATGATAATTACTTTATCGATCACAATCTTTACCCAAATGTTGATTTCTACAGCGGTATTGTGTTGCGAACCATAGGTATTCCGACCGATATGTTCACAGTCCTCTTTGCCATTGGACGGCTTCCCGGATGGATTGCACAGTGGAAGGAAGGCATGAATGATCCAAAATGGAAGCTTTGCCGTCCACGGCAGATTTATACCGGGCCAACTAAAAAAGATTATCAACCAATAGATGAAAGAGATCTGGCTGCGTAGCGGC
>RCNB010000443.1_pt1 | contig 28585 bp, 28 predicted proteins | sample 2041321 | NCBI WGS metagenome assembly RCNB01 (sample SAMN09708232, study PRJNA481090) | Marine sediment metagenome, whole genome shotgun sequencing project. | reverse complement strand
CTCTTTGGCCTTCTTACCTATTCTGATAATTTCAATCTTCTGAATTAAATCATCCTTAGCCATTGAATCTACAACTTCCTGACCATAAATAACATGACCAAAAACCGTATGTCTGCCATCCAAAAACTTTGTCTCTTTATGGGTAATAAAAAATTGAGAGCCATTAGAATCAGGCCCTGAATTGGCCATAGAAAGTGTCCCAGGTCCTTCATGCGAAAGCATTAGGTTACCGCTATCATCCATTGTGAATTCATCCTCAAATTTATATCCCGGATCACCAGAGCCATTCCCTCTTGGGTCACCTCCCTGAATCATAAAGTCTTCAACAATTCTATGAAATTTCAGCCCATCATAAAAGGCCTTATCTTTGTAAGCTTCATCTACGTAAGGATTTGTTCCTTCAGCTAAGGAGACAAAATTTGAAACCGTGACAGGAACAACTTCATACTCCAATTTTAACAGTATATCTCCTTTATCTGTTTGAACGTCTGCATAAACCCCATCATCAAGATCAGTATATTTGGCAGTCTTGCAGGCCCCAATACTTATTAAAAGGATGATTAGGAACGAATTAATTATTTTCATTTTCACTTAATTTATTGATTTTTAATAATTGTATGGTATATATTAAGGGCTGGTTAGCCTGTACTTTATCAAAACCTGTATAACCGTATGCCTTATAAGAAGGAAACAAAAAAGTAATCTTTTCACCTTCTTTCATAATTTTTAAAGCGTCTTGTAAACCAGTTATCAACTCTTCCTTATCAATAAGGTAACTTTTGGTTCCTAATGCCTCTTCTGAATAGAGAATAGCGTCATTTAAAGTTCTTATTTCATGACTATAGAAAACTTCATCTCCTCTTTTAGGTGTATAGCTTTCATCAGAAATACTTATATCATAATAATACCAAAATCCATTTTCCGAGTTGACATAACTATGTAATGTGTCTGATTTTATTCTTTGTAAAAGAATCGCATTTTCCGCTTTATTAAGCATTTTATTTCTTTCAATAGATTCGCTCATAAATGAACTTGTCTTTCTAACAATTGGCTTTCGGGCCTCCGGATTAGAACAAGAAATTATAAGTACAAAAAGGATCAGAATGACTAAAGAATACTTCATTAAGACAGGGTTAATTCATTTGTTAAGGAGGGTAATATTTCTACGAACTTTTTCACAGTTTCTTTTAAAGGTAGGTCACTTCTTCCGCCGGCAGCATTTACGTGCCCTCCACCATTAAAATGGTTACGAGAAAATTCATTTACAGAGAATTCTCCCACAGATCTAAATGACATCTTTATGATTTTTTGTTTTTTATCTTCTATAAAAATAGCTGCAAACATAACATTCTTCAAAGACAAAGCATAATTTACAAATCCTTCTGTGTCTCCTCTTTGAAAATTATATCGATTTAACTCATTTTGAGATAAGGTAATGTAAGCCGTATGAAATCTATCTAAAACAACCATATTGTCGAGGGCTCGCCCCAGAAGCTGCATGCGATCATAGGTATTTACATCATGAATTCTGTTATATATTTCAGCGTTGTTTGCTCCCTTTTCCAACAAATTGGCCACCACCTTATGCGTATCACTCGTAGTTGCCGGAAACCTGAATGAACCTGTATCTGTCAAAATTCCTGTATATAAACAACTAGCAATGTCTTGATCAATCAAATCAAGTTGCCCCAATTTGTCAATAAACTGATAAACCATTTCACATGTAGAGCTCATCGCAGCATCAACATATTGGAATTCTGCAAAATCATCAGGTTGCTGATGATGATCTATCATAACGAATACCGGGCTTATCTCTTTCATGGCCACTTCCATCAATCCTCCTAATCTGTGAAAAGCATTAAAATCAAGTGTAAAAACGATATCAGCCTCCGCCAATATGCCCCTTGCTTTAACCGGTGTAGATTCAAATAATTCTATTTGGTCTTCACCCGGCAACCATTTTAGAAATTCAGGGCAATCATTTGGCGAAACAATAGTCACCTGATGTCCTGACTTCTTTAAAAACCAATAAAGCCCTAAACTAGAACCAAACGCATCTCCATCAGGGTTCCTGTGGGTCGTTATCACTATTTTTTTTGGTTCAGAAAGTACTTGCTTTAATCGTCGAAAATCTACTTCATTCATAGTCTGCGAATATACAATAAAAATAATATTATCATTCAAATTTCAGATTCTTTAGCTTACTTTGTATACTACCATCAAACCAGATTAAAACAAATAAAAATAGCCATGAAATACTTTTATCTATTATTGCTTTGCGCCTTTACCTTACTCGGATGCGTCAAAAAAAATAAGTTTGTTTTAGCATTTGGTTCTTGCAACAATCAAAATGTTGAAAACAACTTATGGACGCCCATTTTAAGTCATAATCCTGCCTTATTTATATGGGGAGGAGATATTATTTATTCTGACACAGAAGACATGAAATTTATGACTAAGAATTACAACAAAATGAAAAGAGATCCTTCTTATGTCAGTTTTAAAAACCAAATTCCAATTCTCGGTACCTGGGATGATCATGATTATGGACTTAACGACGGAGGAGCAAATTATAGCCAAAAAGATAGCGTACAACAGATATTTCTTGATTTTTTTGACGTTCCGAGTGATGATCCAAGAAGAAAACAGCAAGGTGTCTATTTTACTAAAGAATATAAAGTAAGTGATTCTTCTATTAAAATAATCATACTTGATACACGCTATTTTCGAAGTGATTTATCCAAGGATCCTACCGGTGAAAAAAGATACATCCCAAATGAAAGCGGTGAAATAACAATGCTTGGTAAAACGCAGTGGAAATGGTTAGAAACTGAGCTTATCAATTCAAAGGCTCAATTTAATATAATTATGAGTAGCATTCAATTTCTTTCGTATGAACATGGATTTGAGAGTTGGGGAAATATGCCTAAAGAAGTAAAAAAAATGGAAGATATACTGACCAAAAGCCAGGCTCGAGGAATTATCATATTATCAGGAGACAGGCATATTGCTGAAATATCAAAGAAGGATATTAAAGGACTTGATTTCCCTTTGATCGATATGACCTCAAGTGGAATGACACATAGTTATGACAGCTTTAAAGGAGAACCCAACAAATACCGTTTAAACGAAGTGGTCTCTCTTAAAAACTTTGGGATTCTACGATTCGATTTTGACAGAAATAGCGTTAAAATGGAAATTAGAGGTGAAGGAAATACGCTTTATCGATCGTTTGAACAAAAATATTAAAAAATCCGCCACAATTTTTGGACAATAACCTTTAAATAAAGTATTTTCGCAAAAAATTGAAATAAAAATACAATGGTAACAAATAGAACATTTACAATGTTAAAGCCTGATTCACTTGAAAAAGGAAATACAGGAGCGATTTTGGAAAAAATTAATACTGCAGGATTTAAAATCATTGCAATGAAACAAACCCAATTGAGCAGAAGAGACGCTGAGACTTTTTATGCAGTTCACAATGAAAGACCATTCTTCACAGATTTAGTTGAATATATGACAAGAGGTCCTATCGTTGCCGCGATTTTGGAAAAAGAAAATGCAGTTGAAGATTTTAGAACGCTTATAGGAGCAACTAACCCAGAAGAAGCTGCTGATGGTACGATCAGAAGACTATTTGCTACTTCTATTAGCGAGAATGCGGTTCACGGGTCTGATAGCGATGAAAATGCTCAAATCGAAGGCGCTTTTCATTTCTCAGGTAGAGAGATATTCTAAACTATATAATTATAAAAAAAACCGCCATTTGGCGGTTTTTTTTATATCAGTTTTATTGACTTAATCTTGACTTGTTTCAAGCTCGAATCTAACATTTTAACAATTTTATCCTTTCCATATTCCAATTCTTCCCTCAAAGCAGAGGAACTTAATTTAACAAAAATCGTTTGATTTTTTAAAGTAACAGATTCTGTATAATTCATCACCCCTTTACCCATAACTTCTCCCCAAGCTTCTTTCACATATATTTGATCCATTCCCTTTTGAAGTTTATTCTGTTCCAGCATTTGAGGGATCAAATCCTTTAATTTATTTGTATTATTCTCTCTTTTACTCATAATTACTTTTTCTTATAGACCAAACATTTTATAGGATTGACCTGTTTCTTTAATCAGAGCTTCAGTCCTGACATCATGGGTATCTGTTATAAACAATTGGCCAAAACTATCATCATTGACAAGGTGCAACAATTGACCCACTCTCTGATCATCTAATTTGTCAAAAATATCATCTAATAAAAGGATTGGTTTTATATGAGACTTATTTGTGATAAAATCAAACTGTGCCAATTTTAAAGCGATTAAAAATGATTTTTGTTGCCCTTGCGAACCTGTTTTTTTTATAGGATGCCTATTGATTTCGAAAAGAAGATCATCTTTATGAATTCCCGCTGATGAATATTGCAGTACCCTATCTTTTTCAAGACTCTTTTTAAGCATCGTTTTAAAATCCATTTGCTCCAACTGCGTTTTATATGAAAACGATACTTCTTCCATGAAATCTTCATGTGTAGACTTTTCTATTATATGGTTATAGCGTTTGTTAAAAATTGGCTCGAACTCCTTGATAAATAATTTCCTCTTTTCGAAGATTCTTTCTCCAAACACAGTTAATTGATCATCATAAATCTCAATATTATCTCGATCAAAAGTAAAATTTGCTGCAAAATATTTCAACAATGAATTTCGTTGACTTATTGTTTTATTATACTGGATAAGGTCTTGAAAATACTCCTTATCACTCATCGATATGATCATATCCATGAATTTCCTTCTAAACTCGCTTCCTTCACTTATCAAATTGGTATCAGAAGGTGAAATGATTACCAAAGGAATCAAGCCAAAATGATCAGAAAGCTTTTCGTATTCCTTCCCATTTCTTTTAACTACCTTTTTATGACCTTTCTTTAAACTGCAATGTATATGCTCTTCCCTATTCTCCTTTTTGTAAATACCATCTAAAACAAAAAAGTCGTGACCATGCTTAATGTTTTGAGAAGCAACTGAATTAAAATAACCCTTAGTATTGGATAAATAATATATGGCATCAAGAATATTAGTTTTGCCTACACCATTGTTTCCCACAAGACAATTGATCTTTTCGTCAAAAACCAATGATTTTTCAGAAAAATTCTTAAAGTTGATAAGCGCAATACTTTCTAAAAACATAGATAAGATCCTTGTAAAAGCTAAAACTATTGTGCTTAGTTAAGCTCTTTTATTAAGTGTGTAAAAAAAATGATACTAACTTGTTAATTTTTAACTATTTAAACCCTTTAAGAATTCACAGAAGATAACGGTGCAAAAAAACAAAAATTAAGTTTAAATTAAGGCAATAATTTGAATAAAAATTTTAATTTTGCGCAATTAATAAAAATACTGATGGCGACTTATAAAAAAAGAGGAAATAAAGTAAAGAAAGGTAATCAAGGAAACATTGAGGATCAGAGTACAACAGCAGAAGTGTTCAACACTTTAGATGAAACAGCTTCTAGATCTGAGCAATGGGTGGAAAAGAATCAGAAGATTATTTTCACTGGATTAATTGCCATAGCTGCAGTTATTGTTGCGTTCTTAGCCTACAATAAATATATTGTTGAACCAAATGAGAAGGAAGCAGCAGACGAACTTGCGTTCCCTAAAAGATATTTTGAAGAAGCACAAAACACGACGGCTGCAGTTGATTCATTATACAACTTAAGTTTGAACGGTGCTGATGGAAAATACGGTTTAGTAGACATCGTTGACAACTATGGAAGCACTAAAGCAGGTAATCTTGCTAAATATATGAGCGGTATTGCTTTTTTGAAAACGGGTGATTACGAAAGTGCTATCAAGTATTTAAGTGATTTCTCTTCAGAAGATGAAATGTTATCAGCTCTTGCCAAAGGTAATATTGGTGATGCTTTTGTTGAAATTGAACAACCCGAAGATGCCTTACAATATTACTTAGATGCAGCGAAAGTTAAAGACAATAACTTTACCTCTCCACTTTATTTGTTCAGAGCTGGAAATATAGCCATGGACCTAGGTAAGTATGGAGATGCAGAAAGCTATTATACCAATATTAAGGATGATTATTCTAAATCTGAAGAAGCTAAGAATATCAATATCTATATCCAAAGAGCTCAGTTAGCTCAGAACTAAGATATAATGGCAACTACAAATCTTTCTGTTTATGATAGTGACAGCATTCCAGATGCTTCTGGTATGCGGTTTGGGTTGGTAGTTTCTGAATGGAATCCTGATATCACTCAGAATTTACATGATGGCGCGGTAGCTACCTTACAGGAGCATGGCGCCTTGATTGAAAACATAACATCTATAAAGGTTCCTGGAAGTTTTGAACTAATTTACGGCTGTAAACATCTTTTAAGCAATAATAAGCTGGATGCAGTCATTGCTATTGGGAATGTCATCAGAGGCGAAACAGAACACTTTACTTTTGTTTGTGAAGGTGTTACTCAAGGAATTGTAGATCTCAATTTGACGTTTGACACCCCAACTATTTTTTGTGTGCTAACAGATAATACTAAGCAACAATCCTTAGAAAGATCAGGTGGCAAACATGGAAATAAGGGAATTGAATGTGCCGTTGCCGCTATTAAAATGGCTGTTTTAAAACAGGGTCTTTAGTTTCAAGCCCTTAGCTTTTCAATTGGCTTTTAACACAACTTTATTTGACAAGCTGATGTAATTTCAGTAATTTTGTTATGACTGAAAAATGAAGTACTATGTTCGGAAAAGCTTTTAAACCAAGAGCTCATTATGTATTTAATTACAAGCCTCGTTATTATGACGAGCGCAAAGAGCGGTTGGAAATATTAAAAAAGCAATACAAGAATAGCCAAAGCATTCCGGCTGATATTCCGAAAATAACAATTTCAAAAGATCAACTTAAATCAAATTGGCAAAGACACAAGAAGGCGTCTTCCAATAGAGCCGTGAACAAGCGACTTGCTATTATTATAACTATCTTAGTTGGAATTTTAGCTTATTTATTTGAATTGCATAAACTGTTTTAATGTCAGATTTCATTCGATTACTTCCCGACAATGTGGCCAACCAAATTGCTGCAGGTGAGGTGGTACAGCGCCCTTCTTCAGTTGTAAAGGAATTGTTGGAGAATGCTGTAGACGCTAAGGCTACAGAAATAAAACTGATCGTAAAGGATGCTGGGCGAACTTTAATTCAGGTAATCGATAATGGTTTGGGCATGAGCCCTAAAGATGCGAAAATGGCTTTCGAAAGGCATGCCACTTCCAAGATTCAATCCGCTAATGATTTGTTCAATTTGCATACAAATGGATTTCGAGGTGAAGCACTAGCTTCTATAGCAGCAATCTCCCATGTAGTTCTTAAATCCAAAACAAAAGATGATGAGCTCGGAACGGAAATCAAAATTAATGGAGGTGAATTTATTTCCCAACAGGAAACTTCATCTGCTATAGGTTCAAACTTTACAGTTAAGAATCTGTTCTATAATATTCCCGCTAGAAGAAACTTTCTAAAATCAAATACCATAGAGACAAGGCATATTATTGACGCTTTTCAAAGAGTTGCCTTTACGTATCCTGAAATTGCTTTTACCTTAATCCATAACGATAGCGAATTATTTAATCTTCCGGCAGGAAATACCTCTCATTGGATTAGCAACGCAAGACAACGAGTTGTGAATATTATGGGAAAGAACACCAATGAAAAACTTGTCCCGATTGATGAAGAGACAGATATTTTAAAAATCAACGGTTTTATTTCAAAACCTTCTTTCGCAAAGAAAAAGAAAGGTGAGCAATTCTTTTTTGTGAATAATAGATTTATTAAAAGCCACTATCTGCATCATGCTGTTATGAATGCCTTTGAAGGACTATTAAACCATGGGTATCATCCCTCCTATTTCTTATACCTCGAAGTGCCAACTGAAAGTATTGATATCAATATACATCCGACAAAAACCGAAATCAAATTCGACAATGAACGCGATCTATATGCAATTATAAGATCTACGATCAAGCATAGTCTTGGCCAATATAATGTTTCTCCTAGCCTTGACTTTGAGCGAGATTCAAGTCTCGACACACCTTATTCTTATAAAGACAAGGCATATGTTTCGACTCCTGCTATTGAGATTGACCAGGATTTCAATCCTTTTAAGACTGAAGGATATGGTCAAATGAAGCAACAGAAAGCATCAAATAATGCACAATGGGAAGCACTTTATCTCAGTGATCATCCTGAAAAAGAACTTATCGAAAATATTACGGTTGATCTCGACAATGTCAGTCAGGAGTTATTTGACGAAGCACAGGAGGCCTATTCATTAAAGACTTTTCAGGTTCAATTAAAATACATTGCCAGTTCTATTAAGTCTGGTATGGTTTTAATAGATCAGAATGCGGCTCACCAAAGAATTTTGTATGAGGAGTATCTGGCAAAAGTAACTATGGAAGGCCTCGGACATCAACAATTACTTTTTCCTTTAAAACTCAATATCAGTAAAAATGATGTTTCAGTCGTTAAGCAGATAGAACAAGACCTTCAAAGTGCCGGTTTTCATATTTCAGAGATACAGGATGAAGCAGTAATTCTTGATGCTATCCCAACTACAATTTCAGAAAAAGAAGTTATAGGTATACTTGAATCCTTAATTGACAATTTTAAGAACGAGGTTCCAGAATCGAGTTTTAGTCAAATTGATCTGATCACAAAGAGTCTTGCAAAAAGTTTGGCCATTAAACCAGGAACAACCTTAAATAATAGAGAACAAGAGAGCTTATTAAATAAACTATTCTCTTGTAAAGAACCAAATTATTCGCCTTTTGGCAAGAAAACATATATAACCATGTCATTAGATGATCTGGAAGAAAAATTTAATTTCTAAGAAGTATGGGCAAATTAACAGACGCCATCAAACATTTGATCATATTGAACGTGATCTTTTTTGCAGCCAGTTCCTTTTTTGGTCTAAATATTGGAAATTGGTTTGCGCTGTACTTTCCACAAAATGAACATTTTGGGTTTTGGCAATTTGTTACGCATATGTTCATGCATGGCGGGTTTATGCATATTTTGTTTAATATGTATGCCTTATGGGCCTTTGGATCTCCGCTTGAGCAAATGTGGGGAAGAAACAAATTCTTATTTTTCTATTTTTCAGCCGGTATTGGTGCCGGACTAATCTACACAGGAGTTAATTATTTTCAATTCAATAGTATTTATAATGACTTGATTGGTGTTGGAATGCAAGCGGGTGACATTCAAAACCTTTTGGAATCTGGCAGTTACAATTCCGGAGTTTTAGATTTGATTCCTGAAAAAAAGTTGTCTGAAATTTATCAAATATATAACACTCCAGCAGTAGGAGCTTCTGGAGCTATTTATGGCGTATTGGTGGCTTTTGGAATGAGTTTTCCGAATGCCAAACTGGCCCTGATCTTTTTACCCGTGCCAATTGCTGCAAAATACTTTATTCCTGTATTGATAGGTATAGATCTATTCTCTGGGGTAACTGGTTTCTCTATATTTGGAGGAGGGATAGCTCATTTCGCTCATGTCGGCGGTGCACTTATAGGATTTATTATGATGAAATATTGGGAAAAAAATCAATTCAGCAGATGGAATTAATACGCTTTAAATTATGAATTGGTTTTCAAATTTATACCAGAATTTTCTTCAAAGAAATATCGTTGAACGAATAATCATTATCAATGTGTTTATTTTTGTGATGACCTATTTGTTTAACACCTTGTCGTTCTTGTTCCAAATAGATGGAAATCTCATCATGTCTTGGTTTTCTTTAAAACCAGACTTTGAAATGCTACTCTACAGGCCTTGGAGCATTATAACCTATGGTTTTCTGCATGCCGGATTCTTCCATATACTTTTTAATATGATGGTCCTCTATTATTTTGGAAATCTTTTTCTTGATTTCTTCAATGCAAAACAATTTCTAACCTATCTGTTTCTTGGAATTATTTCAGGTGGGCTTATTTACATAATATCCTATAATTCCCTTCCCGGACTTCAAACGCAAGAATCTTTATTAGTGGGTGCATCGGCCGGAGTCATGGCTGTCGTTATTGGTGTAGCAAGCCATATTCCTCAATATTCTCTTCGTTTTAGGTTTATTGGAAACATCAAATTGTTGTATATTGCTGTTGCTTTGGTCGTATTGGATGTAGTTCAAATTCCAGCAGGTAATGCGGGCGGGCACTTGGCTCATTTAGGAGGATCCTTATTAGGTTTTTTAATGACCACATATTTTAGTCAGGGTAAAATCTTTATTGGATGGTTTGAAGGCCTTTTTACAAAGAATAAGAAGAAACCTCTCAAAACAGTATATAAAAATAAAAAACAAAGCAAGCAGACTTCATATCAAAGTAAAGAATCAAAGTCTGAGCAGCAAATAAGAATAGATAGTATCCTTGATAAAATTAGTAAGTCTGGTTATGATACCCTTACAAAAGAAGAAAAAGATTACTTGTTTAAGGCAGGTAAAAAATAATTTAAAACGATTCCCCTCTTGAAAAATCTATCGTTTTTAAATAAAATAGTGTTTTTTCTAAACAACATAATGGCATTGTTATTCTTTGCCTCATTGACTATTCCATATATTGCACCTAAGTCGTTTCCACTTCTATCCATATTGAGTTTAACCGTTCCTTTTTTACTGTTTTCACATATTGTCTTTATTATTTATTGGTTGTTAGCCAATTTAAAAAAACAATTTTTACTCTCTTTATCTTGTTTACTTCTTGCCATCGGCTTATCCATTTTTCCATATAAATTCAAGGAAAAGACAGTAATTAGCGGTAATAGTTTTGCTGTGATGAATTATAATGTTCGAGTCTTTAACAAATACCAATGGATCGATTCTGAAGACATCCCCATGACCATCTCAAAATTCATTGCCACTCAAGATCCAGACATAGTCACTTTTCAGGAATACTATCCAAACAAAGACATCTCTTTGACCTATGATTATTCTTATGAAAAATTAAAGGTTGGCAAAACGGTTAGTGGCTTGGCAATATATTCTAAATACAGAATTGTTAATAAGGGAAGTCTCGATTTTGAAAATTCAAATAACAACGCCATTTTCATTGATGTCATAAGGAATAGTGATACGATTAGAGTATATAACTTACATCTGGAATCATTAGGAATAAAGCCCGAAAGTGTTGATCTAAATTTGGATGAAAAAAAATCTAAAAAGCTGATTTACAGGCTAAAAAAATCCTTTACCAAACAACAAGACCAGGTTGAGAAATTTATAGAACATAAGAAGGCATGCTCTTATAAGGTTATCATAAGCGGAGATTTTAACAATACAGCCTTTTCTTGGGTCTATTATAAAGTCAAATCTGATTTGAATGACACTTTTACTGAGGCTGGAAAAGGTTTTGGAAAAACTTATTCATTTAATAAATACCCCTTAAGGATTGATTTTATATTATCTGATTCACATTATAAGGTAAATGAACACATCAATTATGAGATAGGCCTTTCAGATCATGAGCCCGTTATGGCTCGCTTTAGTTACTAGTCATAGGTAATATCAGGTCTCATTATTTTATATTTTTCAAAATTATCTTTCAGGGAAAAAATCGTATTTTTGTCGGCGCTAAAGACTTGAGCATGACGACAGATAAAAAAGTAGCTTTTTATACATTGGGCTGTAAATTGAATTTTTCAGAAACCTCTACTATTGCAAGAGATTTTCAATCTGAAGGTTTCGAAAGAGTTGATTTCGATGAATTTGCTGACATTTATGTCATTAACACATGTTCGGTTACCGATAACGCAGACAAACGTTTTAAAACTATTGTTAAATCTGCCTTAAAGCATAACGAGGAGGCTTTCTTGATCGCTATAGGATGTTATGCTCAATTAAAACCTGAAGAATTAGCAAATACTGAGGGTGTTGATCTGGTATTGGGCGCAACTGAAAAGTTTAAGGTACTCGATTATATTCAGGATTTGTCAAAGAATGACATCGGCGAGATGCATTCATGCGAAATTGATGAGGCCGATTTTTATGTAGGTTCCTACTCTATTGGAGATAGAACCAGGGCCTTTTTAAAAGTACAAGATGGGTGTGATTATAAATGTACATATTGCACTATTCCGCTTGCAAGAGGGATCTCACGAAGTGACACATTGCCAAACGTTTTATCTAATGCCAAAGAAATTTCAGATAAAGGAATCAAAGAAATTGTGCTCACAGGAGTGAATATTGGAGATTATGGAAAAGGTGAATTTGGCAATAAAAAACATGAACACACATTTCTTGACCTCGTTCAGGAATTGGATAAAGTTAAAGGTATTCATAGAATAAGAATTTCATCAATTGAACCTAATCTCTTAAAAAATGAAACCATAGAGTTTGTGGCTCAATCAAATAGTTTTGTACCTCATTTTCATATCCCTCTTCAGAGCGGAAGTGACGCTTTACTCAAGACTATGAAACGAAGATACAAGACTAGCTTGTATTTTGATCGGGTCAAAACTATAAAAACTGCCATGCCAAATGCCTGTATTGGTGTAGACGTAATTGTTGGCTTTCCAGGTGAAACAGATGACTTGTTTCTTGAAACCTATAAAATGCTTTCAGATCTTGACATTTCTTATCTTCACGTTTTCACTTACTCGGAAAGACCAAATACTGAGGCAGTTGAAATGGATGGCGTTGTACCTTTAAAGGTTCGGAAAAAAAGAAGTAAAATGCTTAGGGGCTTATCCGCTAAAAAAAGAAGGGCCTTTTATGAAACTCAAATCGGTGCTGAATTGAGCGTTCTTTTTGAAGGAGAAAACAAAAAAGGTTACATTCATGGTTTTACTCAAAATTATGTTAAGGTTAAAGCTCCTTGGGATCCATCTCTAGTCAATACGCTTCACCCAGTTAGACTTAAAAATATTGATGAAGACGGGCTTGTCAGATTTGATTGGTCTACCGAAAAAGTTATGCCATAAAAACAAATTATTTCGCTGAAAGTTTTAGTATTTTTGAGGCCATACCCATAGGATGGAAGATAAAATACACATATACTTCATGCCAGGCCTGGCAGCTAGTTCTCAGATATTCGAATACATTCATCTTTCAGAAGATAAATTTGAATTACATTACTTAGAATGGATTACACCAGATTCTAAAGACGAAAATTTAGCAGCATATGCCTCTAAATATGTCGCGCTTATCAAACACGAACTTCCCGTTCTTATAGGTGTATCGTTTGGAGGTATTCTTATTCAGGAAATAGGCAACTTGATTCCGGTAAAACAATTGATCATAATTTCCAGTATTAAATGTAGGGCAGAAATGCCAAAACGTTTAAAGTTTATAAAAAATTCAAAGGCGTATAAGTTCTTTCCGTCTAAAAAATTATCAAGGATAGATGACTTTTCAAAATATGATTTTCATCCGCATCTTAAGAAAAAAACTGAATTATATAATAAATATTTAAGCATAAGAGACGAAAATTATCTAAATTGGGCCATTCACAATGTATTGCATTGGAGCAAGGCTTTTCCTGACAAAAACATAATACATATTCACGGTACTAAAGATGAAATATTTCCAATTAAGTACGTTGAAAATTGTATTCCTATTGAAGGAGGGACGCATGCCATGATTATTATTAAAGCAAAGAAAATAAGTTCAATCCTAGAAGATGTTTTACTAGCATGATACTTGAAAAAACAAATATTGAGGATATCATCCTATTAACCCCAAGAGTCTACAAAGATGAAAGAGGTTATTTCATGGAGTCGTATAACCAGAAAAAAGTGGAATTACTTATCAAGGATCATTTTGTCCAAGACAATGAATCTGTGTCTCATAAGAATGTATTACGAGGTCTCCATTTTCAACTTCCTCCCCAAGCTCAATCCAAGCTGATGAGGGTCGTTAAAGGAAGTATTCTAGACATTGCCGTAGATTTAAGAAAAGAATCAAGCACTTTTGGCAAACATTTTAAGCATGTGTTGAGTGGTGAAAATAAAAAGCAGCTATACATACCTGTTGGATTTGCCCATGGTTTTCTTAGTCTGGAAGACAACACAATATTAAATTATAAGTGTTCAAACTACTACGAAGCCAGTGCAGAGGCCTCTATCCGATGGAATGATCCTGACCTCAATATCGACTGGGGAATCGACGCTCCTATTTTGACAGAAAAAGATCGATTAGCCGAAAATTTTGTTACATTTGAAAATCCCTTTTAATTTTTTAAAACATAATCTATGAATAGATCCTATCGCTTCATTGTATTGGCCAGTATCATTATTGTTGCCATATTTTTTATAAACGCAGAGAAAAATGTGAATAAATCTGTCACTGAAGCTCAGGTTCTTGTAGATTCTTCTGGGAATGATCAATACACCTACAAAATAAAAGCCCTTAAGATTCCTGAGAATTTAAGTTTTTGTGGTGAAAAGGTAGCCCTTAACAAAACAGATATTCGTGAAAGAATTGACAGAGAACTCTTGGTAAATACTTATTGGCAATCAAATGCCTTATTGTGGTTTAAAAGAACGTATAAATATTTTCCAATTATTGAACCTATCCTTAAAGAGAAAGGAGTTCCTGATGATTTTAAATATCTCGCTGTTATTGAAAGTGATCTGAGAAATGTGACATCCTCTGCTGGTGCAAAGGGAATGTGGCAAATGTTAAAAGGTGCAGGAAGAGAAAATGGTTTAGAAATAAATGATAATGTAGATGAAAGGTACCATTTGGAAAAAGCAACCAGAGCCGCCTGTGACTATTTGATCAAGGCAAAGGAAAGACTCGGAAGTTGGACTTTAGCAGCAGCCGCTTATCACTCGGGTAATTATGGTATTGAAAAGAGGTTAAAGGAACAAATGGTCGACAGTTATTATGATGTGCTAGCAGGAGAAAATACAGAGCGTTATATTCCTAGAATTGTAGCTGCTAAAGAAATTCTTAGTCATCCACAAAAATATGGTTTCGAATTTGACAAGGATGATCTTTACCAGATTGGCCCAACTTATTCAGTGAAAGTAGATACTGCCATTACCAATATTGCTAATTTTGCCAAAAAATACGATACAAATTACAAGGAGTTAAAAATGTATAATCCTTGGTTAAGAGAAAATAAGCTGAATAATAAATCAGGAAAGTTGTATGAAATTCAAATCCCTGAATAAGAATTTGACCGTCAAATAGAAGATATTATTGACTTGTTTATTCTCTTCATAGATTGATATTTGCAATCAATTTTTGAGACAGTTTGAATTCATTTACGATTTCTTCAACGATTTCTTTTGCAGGTTTGATCTCATTAATTAGACCTGCGATTTGACCGATTTCAAGTTCTCCATTAAATAAATCACCTTCAAACATCCCTTTTTTTGCCCTTCCACGTCCCAATAGCTCCTGCAATTGATCTACACCAACCTGCTGACTATAAAGATCTTGTACTTTATTATAAAACTCATTTTTTATCAATCTTACAGGAGTCAATTCCTTCAAAGTTAAATCTGTTCCACCGTCTTTAGTTTTTATAACTTCCTGTTTGAAATTCAAATGTGCTGATGACTCCACACTAGCAACAAACCGACTACCAATTTGAACAGCTTCTGCACCGAGAGCCATTGCCGCCAACATTCCTTTACCGGTTGCAATTCCCCCTGCTGCAATCAGAGGTATACTAATGCTCTGCTTTACCATTGGAATCAGTGTAAGCGTGGTAGTTTCTTCTCTCCCATTATGTCCACCAGCTTCAAAACCTTCGGCAACGATAGCGTCAACCCCTGCTTCTACAGATTTTAAAGCAAATTTCACACTACTAACCACGTGTACCACAATTATTCCGTTTTCCTTTAAGAACCTAGTATACAACTTTGGATTTCCGGCAGAAGTAAAAACGATCTTTACCCCTTCACGTAATATAATATTGAGAATTTCATCCATTTCAGGATAAAATAAAGGAATGTTCACCCCAAAAGGCTTCTTAGTAGCTTCTTTGCATTTTTGAATATGCTCTTTTAGCGTCTGTGGGTGCATAGAGCCAGCACCTATCAATCCTAAACCACCAGCGTTGCTAACTGCTGAAGCTAATTTATAACCACTTACCCATACCATACCGGCTTGAATAATAGGGTATTGAATACCAAATAATTTAGTAATTCTATTTTTAATTTCTTGGTTCATTTTTAATATTTAAGCTCCATAAATTTACTAGCTTTTACTCAAATTTGAATGTTTATCTTCGTAAAATATGAATGAAGGAATGCCTTCATGAATCAAAATATGAATAAGATATCTGTCAGAAAAACTTTTGCATATACTTCCTTAGCATTAATTGCCTTTGCAGGTAATTCACTGATCTGTCGAATTGCGCTTAAAGAAGGCGCCATAGAACCTGCTATGTTTACTAGTATACGACTGTTATCTGGTGCAATAGCACTTATATTAATCGTTTCAATTACAAAGAAATCAGATACAACCAATTCAAAGGGTTCATGGTTTTCTGCTGCCATGCTTTTTATATACGCTGCGACATTTTCTTATGCCTATGTGTCTCTAGAAACTGGTACAGGTGCGCTGATTCTTTTTGGTACTGTGCAAATCACAATGATTGCTTATTCTTTATTATGTGGAAATAAAATGAGTATTATCGAATGGCTTGGTGTCATGCTGGCACTTTCCGGTTTTATATATTTGATGTTACCAGGGGCAAAAGCACCTTCACTTTCTGGCTTCATATTAATGACTGTTTGTGGAATCGGATGGGGTATTTATTCAATCCGTGGAAAAACCACAAAACATCCATTACATGACACTGCCTTCAATTTTTTAAGGACTATCCCTTTTTTATTACTGCTTTTATATTTTGTTTTACAAGAAAACAACTTTACAAGCAAAGGCGTCGGTTTGGCCCTGTTTTCAGGAGTAATTACATCAGGTCTGGGTTATATCATCTGGTATTCAGCATTAAAAGGACTGACAACAGTTCAGGCTTCGATAGTACAATTATTCGTACCCGTTCTTGCAGGCCTAGGTGGTTTGATATTTGTTAATGAAGTAATTAGTTTTAGATTATTTGTTTCGGCATTGTTGATTCTAGGGGGAATCTTATTGTTGATTATTAAAAAAAAACGAACTAATTAATTTGGATTCAAGCCCTAATAATTATTAATAGCTTCCTTATCCAATAACTCCTGATCCTAATAATTCATCCTCTTGGTACCAGGCAACAAACTGTCCTTCAGTAATAGCCGATTGAGCATTCTCAAATGAAACGTATAAACCATTCTCAGCTCTATATAAAACGGCCTTCTCCAAAGGCTGTCTATAGCGAATTCTTGCTAAAACCTCCATCTCATGACCAACCTCAAGCGCGAGGTCTTCTCTGATCCAATGAATCTCCGATGCAGCAACAAAAAGCACATTTCTATATAGTCCTCGATGTTTTTTGCCTTCACCCGTATAGATCACATTCTGATTTACGTCTGTATCAATTACAAATAGTGGTTCAACAGTTCCTCCCACAGCCAATCCTTTACGTTGCCCTTTCGTGAAATAATGAGCACCCTGATGCGTTCCAACAGGTTTTCCATCCTCCAGAGAGTAATGGAACTTTTGACTACCAAATTTCAGAGCATCTTCTTGACTAGAGAATTCTGGTATTACTCTATTATAGATATTGGAATCATTAGGTATTTGAATGATAACCCCTTCCTTAGGTTTTAACTGCTGTTGCAAAAATTCAGGTAATCTCACCTTACCAATGAAACAAAGTCCTTGAGAATCCTTTTTTTCAGCTGTTACTAGGTCAAGTTCACCTGCAATGGCACGAACCTCAGATTTGTTCAATTCACCTATCGGAAATAATGCCTTTGACAATTGATGTTGCGACAGCTGACATAGAAAATACGATTGGTCTTTGTTATTATCCTTACCGGCCAAAAGGCTGTAGATCATCTCTCCGTCAATATCATGTACTGATTTTCTGCAATAATGACCTGTAGCCACGAAATCCGCGTTGAGATCCATAGCGATGTTCATAAATACATCAAATTTGATCTCTCTATTACATAAAACATCCGGATTTGGTGTTCTACCCATTTTATATTCCCTGAACATATAATCGACAATTCTCTCCTTGTATTGCTCACTAAGATCTACCACTTGAAAAGGAATTCCAAGCTTCTCAGCTACAAGCATAGCATCATTGCTATCCTCCAACCAAGGGCATTCGTTAGAAATGGTAACAGAATCATCATGCCAGTTTTTCATAAAAAGTCCTATGACCTCATAACCTTGCTGCTTCAATAAATAAGCGGCAACACTTGAATCAACTCCTCCTGATAAACCAACAATGACTCTTTTCATGATAAAAAAAATTGCGTCGGCAAAGATACAAAAAACTAAAGGTATTTTGATTAATTCAAGACTTGTTTCAATTAAGTCTCTAAAAACAAGAAGTTAAGGATTGTTTAATCCCGTTCTGGCTTGAGAGCAGGCTGCTCTGTACTTACCAATTCTCCATCCACATAATTCTCCCAAGTCCCGACTCTTAAATCGTCTTTAAATGGTCCTTTCTTGATTAAATCACCAGTTTTTCGACTATAATAATTGGCCATGCCGTTTAGCTTACCATTTGCATAATTAAAGTCTTGATACATAAATCCTTTTATAGAATATTTTTTATAATTCCCGTGAAGTAAGCCATTTTTATAAGAAGTGACTTCAGTAAGTTCACCAGAAGGATAATAGGTTTTATAATCACCATCTAATTTACCATTAGCATAATTTTCCTCGCTCATGATTGATTTTCCATCATCATGATAATAGAGCCACTCCCCTTCTCTTTCTTTTCCTTTCATAAGACCTTTGCTCTCTAAGGAACCGCTTGGAGTGAAAAAACTCACATCAGCCAAATCACTGTTCACTTTATATTCTTTTATGATTACAGGATAATCAGAATTAGAGGCCGAAAAATACTTGAATACACCAACTTCCTTCCCGTGTTCGAATGTTCCAGCATACCTGATTCTGTCATTGTTGTAATACTTTCTCCAGACTCCATGTCGATCCCCATCTGCATCTGTTTGATTTATATCTCCTTGGGCATAAATCATACCTAGATTCAAAAAACAGATTAAAAACAAAATATATCTATACATTCAATTGATTTTTCTACTTACTTAACTTATAAATTGGCAAATTGTTGTTTAATTTAAACAACTAGTTCATAGGGTAAAAATAGAAATATTTTTTAATTTTATGCCTTAAGCATTAATTTGCTTTGATACTGTTAAAAATTAGACGGTTGCATATGGTATTCTAAGGAAATAAAAAAGATGGGAGTAACGGATCTCAATAGAATATTGGCTATGGTCAAAAATGCCAAAAGAAGCTACAGGGATGAGGCCACTGAAGCTGTTTTAACTATGCCTGAAATTCTGCCAGAACTCATTGATAAAACTTTTGATACTGAAGACCCTCTGCATATCAAGGCAGCATGGATTCTCGAATTGGTCTGTCTACATGATTGCACCTTATTAAACAATTATATGGTAAAATTTATCCAGGGAATGTCCAAGCTAAAAAATGAAAGCGCGCTAAGACCGGTATCTAAAACCTGTTCTATCTGGTCCAGTTATTACTTTTCACATATATCAGACTTAAAACAGCTCGATAAAAAGGAAGTTGACCAAATCATTTCTTGCAATTTTGATTGGTTAATTGAGGATCATAAGGTAGCAACTCAAGTATATGCGATGGACACTTTGAAACTATGGGGTAAGCACGAACCTTGGATCAATGAAGAGTTAAAATCTCTATTGCAAAAAAATGCCGATTCCGGTACAAGCGGTTATAAAGCCCATGCTCGGAAATTATTAAAAAATCTATAGATTAATGATGTCTAAAAAGGACTAATAAACTATTTTTACTGCTTACGAAAAACGAACTATTATGAATTTGACAGCATTAAATGCCATTTCTCCAATTGATGGTAGATACAGGAATAAAATCGAAGGTCTTTCAGCTTTTTTTTCAGAAGAAGCACTCATCAAATACAGAGTCAAGATTGAAATTGAATATTTCATTGCTTTATGTCAAATTCCTTTAAAGCAGCTTGAAGATTTTGATTCAAACCTATTCCCGAATTTACAGGATATTTATAAAAACTTAACTACGCAAGATGCGCTTAGAATAAAAGAAATCGAAAGCGTCACCAACCATGATGTAAAAGCTGTCGAATATTTTATCAAAGAAAAATTCGATAAATTACAATTGCAGAAATACAAAGAGTTTATCCATTTCGGTCTTACGTCTCAGGACATTAACAATACCGCAGTTCCTTTATCACTGAAGGAAGCTTATGAAAGTATTTACCTTCCTGAAATAAAGAAGTTGCTTGAAAAACTTGAATCTCTTGCTAATGAATGGAGTGGAATTTCTATGCTAGCTAAGACCCATGGGCAACCAGCATCTCCAACAAGATTGGGGAAAGAAATTTATGTTTTTGTAGAAAGAATCAAACAACAACTAAAACTAGTCAATGATGTCCCTTTCGCTGCCAAATTTGGAGGCGCTACCGGGAATTTCAATGCGCATAAGGTTGCTTATCCAAACCAAAACTGGAAAGCCTTTGGAAGTCATTTTGTAGAAGATATACTAGGTTTGACACATTCATTTCCTACTACTCAAATTGAACATTATGATCATATGGCTGCATTTTTTGATGGCTTAAAGCGAATCAATACTATTTTAATTGATTTTAACAGAGATGTATGGCAATATATATCAATGAATTATTTTAAGCAAAAAATCAAAAAAGGTGAAGTTGGGTCTTCTGCAATGCCACATAAAGTAAACCCCATTGATTTTGAAAATAGCGAGGGAAATTTGGGCATAGCTAATGCGATTTTTGAACATTTATCTGCCAAATTACCCATCTCTAGATTGCAAAGAGATCTCACTGATTCAACAGTGCTTAGAAATATAGGGGTTCCAATAGGGCATACAATCATCTCTTTCACTTCAACAATGAAAGGTCTGAATAAATTGCTTTTGAATCAGGAAGCTTTTGACAAGGATCTAGAAGATAACTGGGCTGTTGCTGCTGAGGCAATTCAAACAATCTTAAGACGAGAAGCTTATCCTGACCCTTATGAAGCTTTAAAGGGACTTACAAGAACTAATGCCAAAATCAATCAGAAATCGATCGCAGATTTCATAGACACCCTTGAAGTGAGTGAAACTATTAAACAAGAGCTCAAAGCCATAACACCACATAATTATACAGGAATTTAGTATGCGTTATATTACAATCATCATATTATTTACAACTATAGCATGTATAAAAAACACCAACATTCATGTTGATGATCTTAAACAAGGTTCTTTTAAAACTACTTTAGAAGACAAAGAAACTATATCATATGCAACAAGAAATGATTCCATTCAAGTAGAAGACTTTAACGGAATTAAGGATACTTTTAATATTAAATGGATAGATCAGTTTGAATATATTTTGGTTAAGACGAACCCTAAAACCATGCTTGACAGCACTCCTTTTCATGTGAAAATTACTGGTATTAAAAACAGTACTTATACTTTTAATGCCTACTACAAAGGTTCTAATTTTAAACAAAAAGGTACAGCTGTCAAACTAGATTGACAATGTTATAAAGCAAAATAACCATGGAAATTTTTTATCAAATCGATACCTGGGTTGCATTTTTGACCCTTACCTTTCTTGAAATCATACTGGGAATTGATAATATTATTTTTATTTCAATCACAGCAGGTAAGCTTCCGCAAAATCAGATTAAAAAAGCAACTAATATTGGATTGTTGCTGGCCATGGTTTTTAGAGTATTATTGCTCATTGGCGTCTCATACATTATAGCAATGAAGGATGCCTTGTTTATTATAGATCTTTCTTGGTTTCAGGCTGGTGTTTCAGGTCAGAGTCTTATTCTGCTCGGGGGTGGTATATTTTTATTGTACAAAAGCACAAGCGAAATCCACGATAAAGTTGAAGGAGTGTATGAAGAAGCAAATGCTTCCAAAAATATTAAATCTTCTTTATCTTCCGTTATTGTCCAAATTGTGGTCATTGATATTGTTTTTTCATTTGATTCTGTATTAACCGCTGTTGGTATGACCAATGGGTTGGATGGTGCTTTAATTGTGATGATAGCAGCTGTGATCGTATCAATTATTATAATGATGATTTTTGCTCTACCCGTTGGAAAATTTGTAAACAATCATCCTACCGTTCAAATGCTGGCTCTATCTTTCCTTATTCTTATTGGGTTTATGCTGGTGACAGAAAGTGCGCATTTATCTAATGCAGTTATTTTCGGGCAACCCGTTGGAGCTATACCGAAGGGCTACCTGTATTTTGCGATTGCATTTTCACTTGGCGTAGAGGCCTTAAATATGAAGGTTCGCAAATTACGGAAGAAAGCATAAAATTATCAGCCCTTATCTAAAAATCTATTCGTCTAAAGATGAATGTATTCTAACATCTTAAAGGCTATAAAATCGAGAAAACAGAATTGACCTTACAATATTTTGACTTGCTCTCTGTACCTTAAGTTACTTAGACAAGTCTTAATCCGATCTAGTTTTGCATTGAATTAATTGTTATAATCCATGCACTCATTTAGAAAACACCTTTCGTTATTAAAACAGATTTTAGGGCTTGTCATTATATTAACCGCCTTTCAATTACAAGCTCAAACAAGTTCTGTAATTAGCCTTGATGAAGTTAAATCTAAAGCCAAAGAAAAGAATACCAGTCTTAAAATTTCAGAGCAAGACTATGCCCTGGCTAAGGCCCAGTATGAAAGCTCCAGTGCTGTGCTCCTTCCGCAGATAAGTTTAAGCAATACCAGTACTTTAACTAACAATCCATTATATGCTTTCGGGTTTAAATTACTTCAAAGAGATGTTGAAACAAGTGATTTTGATCCTCAACTACTCAATGATCCAGGTAATGTCGAAAATTATAACACACGCATAGAACTTATACAACCTTTGATCAATCTTGACGGATGGAAAGAAAGAAAAATGGCCAACATAAATTTGGAAGCTTCAAACTTGCAAATGCAAAGGACTGAACAATATATAGAACTAGAGGCTACCAAAACCTATATGCAGCTCCAATTAGCATATAAATCTTTAGCCGTTATCGAGATGGCTAAAGAAACTGCCATTCAAAATCAAATATGGGCAAAAAATAGTTTTGATCAAGGTCTTATGCAAACTGCTTCATATCTGAATATGGAAGTTAGGGTAGCTGAAATCGAGCATAGGTTAAATTTAGCAAAATCTAACCTTCAAAACATTTCTGATTATTTAAATTTCCTTATTGGAGATGAAACTAGATCAATATTAAGTCCGATGGATGAACTTATCCTTGACCCAATTGGCGCTGGTGAAAATTCCGCATTATCTATGGATAGAAAAGACATTCTTGCCATGCAATATGCCGTTGATGCACAAGAGAAAATGCTCGAATCATCTAAAATGAATTTTGTTCCAAGAGCTAATGCCGTAGCCAATTATGAGTGGAATGATGCTTCTTTTATGGGTTTTGGTGCAAACAACTATATGATCGGTTTGCAGTTCTCTTGGGATATATTCAGTGGGTATAAAAATATTGGGAAGATTCATCAAGATAAGGCCTTGCTTGAGAAGGCAAGTCTCAAACAAAAAAAATATATTCAGGAAAGTGAACTTGAGTTAAACAAAGCAAGACGTCAATTGTTGGATTCAAAAAATCAAGTTGAGTTAACAAATCTTGCCCTAGAACAATCCAAAGAAGCTTTCAGAATTACCTCTAACCGTTTTAAACAAGGATTAGAAAAATCAAAAGACCTTCTTTTTTCCGAAACCAAATATCACGAAAAAGAATTGGAACATGCCAAAGCTATTTTCAATTACAACTTTTCAAAAGCCTATTTAAAATTCTTAACCATATAAATATGAAACTCATGAGGTCTACAATAAAAACTATAAAACTCCTTGGTTTAGCCATTGTTGTAAGCATACTACTCTTATCATGCTCCGATTCTAAAAGTGAAAATGAAACGGTGTTAGAACCCGTCAATGTAACTATTGAAATAGCATCTGAGCCGGAAGGAAACGGATTTTTTAACGCCAGCGGACAAATAGAGGCCGAACAATTTGCCAATATTAGTACGCGAATGATGGGATATGTTTCAAAAGTTTACGTTAAAGTTGGCGACAAGATCAACAAAGGTCAGGCCTTAATAGATATAAACAACGCTGATATGGAAGCCAGGAGAGCTCAAACCCAGGCGGGTATAAATCAAGCACAAGCCAGGTTCTTAACTTCTGAGAAGGACTATCATAGATTTCAAACTTTATTCGAACAGAACAGTGCGTCCCAAAAAGAACTCGATGACATAAAAACCCAATACGATATAGCGAAAGCGCAGCTTGAATCTGCAAAACAAATGCAGAAAGAGATTGATGCCATGCTTTCTTATACCAATATAAAAGCTCCTTTCAAAGGGGTCATTACCTCTACCTCGGTTAAATCTGGGGATATGGCTAAACCTGGGCAACATCTCTTAAGTCTTGAAGCTCCAGGAAATTTTGTTGCTACAGCCATGTTAAGCGAAAAAGATATTCCCTTTGTAAATAAAAATGATAGTGTTAAAGTATATGTAAAATCAAACGGAACGAGTATGACTGGAACTGTTAGTGAAATTAGCACTTCCTCTCACAATTCAGGCGGCCAGTATTTGGTAAAAATTCACTTATTGCTTCCTGAAAAGACCAAGCTTTATTCGGGAATGTTTGTTTCTGTGGCTTTTCCATCTAACAATAAGCTGAGTTCCCAAGTATTAATTCCGAGAAAGGTATTAGTTACAAAAGGAAACCTTCAGGGTATTTACACCGTGAGTTCTTCAAATACTGCCATTCTGAGATGGTTAAAATTAGGGAAATCGCTCGGTGACAAAGTTGAAGTATTGTCAGGTCTAAGTGACGGAGAAACATATATTCTTAGTGCCGAAGGTAAATTGTATAACGGAGCCAAACTCAATATAAAATAAATAGTCATGGATAAAGGATTCGCAGGAAATATAGCATCGGTGTTCTTACAGTCGAAGCTTACTATTCTACTCATGATCATATTTTTGATTATTGGTGTATACAGCTCTTTTCTAATTCCAAGGGAAGAGGAACCTCAAATAGAAGTACCAATCGCCGATATCTTTGTAGGATATCCAGGAGCCACACCAACAGAAATTGAATCGAAAGTAGCAAAACCACTAGAAAAGATTGTTAGTAATTTACCTGGTGTTGAATATGTCTATTCTACCTCAATGCAAGGTAAAGCCATGCTCATTGTACAATTTTATGTTGGTGAAGATTTAGAAAGATCATTCGTACAACTCTATAACGAAATTATAAAACATTTAGACCAGGTTCCTCAGGGGGTTACCATGCCATTGGTAAAAACAAGAGCCATTGATGATGTCCCCGTTTTGGGACTAACCTTCTGGAGTGAAAATTATGATGACTTTCAACTAAAACAAATAGTTGAGGAAGTTAATTCAGAGATTCAAAAAGTCAATGGAGTTGCGATAAGCAATATCATTGGGGGTAGAAGTCAAGAAGTTAGTGTAGTGCTTGACAAAGATAAATTAGCTGAAAATAAACTCGATATACTAACTGTTGCCAAGTTAATTCAGGCGAGTAACATGCAATCAAATTCTGGGGCTATTACTAATAATGATACAGAAATAAGTATCCATACCGGAGATTTCTTACGGTCAGCGAATGACATTGAAAACCTTATCGTAGGTATTTACGAAAACAGACCCGTCTATCTCAATCAAGTGGCACAAGTCAGTCTCGGAGCTGAATCAGCCAAAGACTATGTCAATTTTGGATACGGAAAGGCTTCAGAAGAACAATCTAGTCATCCCGATTTGTATAATGCCGTAACCCTTTCAATTGGTAAACAAAAAGGGGGTGATGCAATGAAAGTGTCTGAAGTAATTCTCAAGCGCATTGAAGCCTTAAAAAAAGACTTAATCCCTGATGATGTCCAAGTAACTGTATCCCGAAACTACGGTGCAACTGCTTCTCATAAAGTGTCCGAATTATTAAGTCATTTGTTTATCGCTATTCTTTCAGTATCCCTTGTTGTGATGCTGGCCATGGGTTGGCGAGGAGGATTGGTTGTATTCCTATCCGTTCCTGTAACCTTTGCCTTGACTTTATTTAGTTATTATTTCATGGATTACACCTTGAATCGTATCACCCTATTTGCTCTGGTATTTGTTACCGGAATTGTTGTGGATGATTCGATTATCATTGCCGAAAATATGCACAGGCATTTCAAAATGAAACGCTTGCCATTTAAACAAGCGGCTATATACGCCATTAATGAAGTTGGTAACCCTACTATTCTTGCCACATTCACAGTTATAGCTGCAGTTTTACCAATGGCATTTGTTTCTGGCTTAATGGGCCCTTATATGAGTCCTATGCCGATCGGGGCATCTATAGCTATGCTGATCTCCCTTTTTGTAGCCTTAACAATTACGCCTTATTTGGGATATATTTTTCTTCGTGAAAAAGAGGATAAAAAGAAAGGTAAAAAGAAACCTGCCAAAACCTTAGAGGAATCTGGAATCTTTAAATTTTATAAAAGAATGATTGATCCTCTATTGAATAACAAGTGGAACCGCTATGCTTTCTTTGGGATCAATATTTTTTTGCTAATAGCAACGTCTGCCATGTTTCTTACCAAACATGTGGCCGTTAAGATGCTTCCTTTTGATAATAAAAATGAATTTCAAATAATTGTTGACATGCCTGAAGGCAGCACATTGGAAAGAACTGACATGGTTATCAAAGAGATTTCCCAATATGTCAAAGAAAGTGAATTTGTTGAAAATTTTCAATCCTATACGGGAACCGCCTCCCCTATCACGTTTAATGGTCTTGTGAGACATTATGATTTAAGAAGTGGTTCAAATATTGCCGACATTCAAGTAAACCTCACAGATAAAAATGACAGAAAAGAACAAAGTCATTATATCTCTACTGTATTCCGGCCTGAAATACAAAAAATTGGAAAAAGGTTTGGGGCAAACATCAAAGTCGTAGAGGTGCCACCTGGGCCGCCTGTTTTATCCACCTTGGTGGCAGAGGTTTATGGTCCTGATCATAAAGAACAGATGAAAATTGCAGAGCAACTTAAAGGAAAGTTTACTGAAGTTGATGATGTTGTTGATGTTGACTGGATGGTTGAAAGTGATCAAACAGAATACAATTTCATCATTGACAAGGAAAAAGCCATGTTAAATGGAGTAACTCCGATGCAAATCGTCAAAACAATGGAAATGTCATTAGCTGATAAACCTATCGGAAAAATGTACAGGGACCAGGCAAATAATGACATAGGTATAGTGCTCAAATTTGAAGACAAAGAAAAAGTTACAGCGGCTGACCTAATGCAATTTAAAGTACTATCTAATAAAGGGTTAGTGATTCCGATTGGAGATCTGATTCACTTGAAAAAAGATACTATTCAGAAGAGTATCATGAGAAAGAACCAAAGAAGGGTTGTTTATGTTACCGCTGATATGGCTGGAGCTCTTGAAAGCCCAGTATATGCCCTGCTTTCTTTATCAGACCTTCTGGGAGAGATCGATATGCCTGCTGGATATACTTTACAGGAAGAGTGGAATCAGCAACCACAGAATACGAATGAATACACTGTAAAATGGGATGGAGAATGGCAAATAACCTTCGAGGTATTTAGAGATTTAGGCGCAGCATTTGCTGTGGTAATCATCATTATTTACGTATTGTTGGTAGGTTGGTTCCAAAGTTTTCGATCTCCTGTTGTCATGTTGATGGCTATTCCTTTATCACTCATCGGAATTATTCTAGGGCATTGGGTATTTGACGCCTACTTTACGGCTACCTCAATGATTGGCCTTATCGCTTTAGCCGGAATTATGGTCAGGAATTCAGTGCTTCTTGTTGACTTCATAAATTTGAGGATACAAGATGGAGTCGATTTAAGACAGGCAGTAATTGAAGCCGGGGCAGTTAGAACTACACCTATTTTACTGACAGCTGGAACCGTAGTGATTGGAGCAATAGTGATGCTATTTGATCCAATATTCCAAGGGCTGGCTATTTCACTTTTAGGAGGTACAATTTTTTCTACTTTTTTAACACTACTAGCTGTTCCTCTTCTTTATTATTATTTAGAAAGAGGGAAAAATAAAAATAAAAACTAATTATTATGAAATTACTAATAATCACAGCAGTCAAGTCATACGAGAAGCAAGCCGTACAATTATTTAAACAGGCAGGTATACTGGCTTTTAGTAATACTGACATCAATGGCTTCAAAGCAATAGATCAAGAAGACCTCATTGATAATTGGTTTTCTAATTCAACTGAAAATGTAAAGTCCATTCTCTTTTTTACATTTTCAGAAGAAAACAAAATTGACAAATTACTTATTGAAATGGCTCAACTCAATAAACAAATTGAAAGTGACAACCCGCTCAGGGCC
>RCNB010000442.1_pt1 | contig 28586 bp, 19 predicted proteins | sample 2041321 | NCBI WGS metagenome assembly RCNB01 (sample SAMN09708232, study PRJNA481090) | Marine sediment metagenome, whole genome shotgun sequencing project. | reverse complement strand
GGTATTGGTATTGGACATTGGTTCAATGATCAATTTCAAGCTAAGTTTTCGGTCAGTGATGTAAACGGTGTCGGAACTGACGTGAACTTTTTTAATGACTTTGGTGAATTGTATACTACGGGAGAGCTTTCTTGGTCCCCATCACGAGAAGATCGATATTTCAAAAATATTCACATCACGGCGTGGCATGCGGATGAAAGACAAAAAACAGGGATTGAAGAAAGTCAAGGCATCGCCATTGGTGCCAATTGGACCTTTTTTGAGCAATTCATGCCCTATGTTAGAGCGGGCTGGTCAAGTGGTACCGCTTCGATCTACTCTCAATATTATGGAGGTGGTCTAATTTTTAAACCCAATGTGAATCAAGATTTATTAGGGGTCGGAATAAGCTGGGGAAAAACCCAGAATGACATGGGGCAATTAACGACTGAGCTCTTCTACCGCTTTCAGTTCTCTCAAAACTTCGCAGTTACCCCTAGTTTTCAGTACTTGAAAAACCCAGGTTTGGCACCGGATACGAAGAATATTATTATCGGAGGATTACGCGGACGTTGGGCATTCTAGGAATAATTGAAAATAACACGGTATACTGGACTAATTGTGCTTAATAATTCGCTTGCGTGCTTTGCGCACTCTTGATTACTGCAATAATCAGATACTGTACGGCGTAGAACCTCGCTTTTTACTACTTTTAACAATCGTATCCAACTTTTGGAAAAAATGAGCAGTCAAACCGGAAAGCACAAAACAGTAAAGCGCATAGCCCGGGTTTTTTTCCTGCTACTGGTCTTGTTTTTAGGTGTAATTTTATTCATTCGCAGCCCATGGGGTCAAGATATCATTGTTAACAAGCTCATCGATTACGTTTCGGATAAAACGGAAACCAAGGTAACAATCGACAAGCTTTTTCTAACTTTTTCAGGTGATATACAACTAGAAGGCTTATATCTTGAGGATAAAAAAGAGGATACCCTTTTGTACTCCAGATCATTGGAAGCCGACATCGAATTTTCACCCTTGCTTTTTGGTAATACCTTAGAATTAGACAATTTGGAGTGGGCGGGAGTGACCGCCAGAATACTTCGAAATGAAGGCACGGAAAAATTTAATTTTACCTTTTTACAGGAGGCGTTTGCAGCTCAAGATTTGGCTGCTGAACCAGAAACAACTGAACCGTTCCAATTGGTTATTGGAAGCGTAGCGCTCAAAGATTTTGATGTGGTCTATACCGATGCGTATCTCGGTATTGAAAGTAAAATCATATGTGGCGACCTACTCCTTGACGTTGATGAAATAGATTTAATTGCTATGCATTTCGCAGTTGATAATTTGGAACTCCAAAATTCCCAAGTAGACTACGAGCAGACGAAAGCCATACCCACGACTGAGGAAGTAACAACCACGCCACTCCCCTATATCTCCATTGGTGATTTGAGTATTGAAAACGTACAGTCCAATTTTGGTTCAAGACCCGATAATCTTGAGATTCATACGGATCTAAGCGAGTTTTCGTTCAATACCTTCAAGGCGGACATTGCTACGGCTACCTATGAAATTGAAGATTTGAAATTGAACAATTCTAAGGTTTCCCTGAAAATTGACGAAGAAAAAGGGGGAGACCTAGATGCGATTACAAATCAAGGTTCCTCTGATTTTCAATGGCCAGCGTTCAACATCGCCGCATCAGAAATTGAAATGGAGAACAATACGCTATTCTTTGCAAGTGGAAATACGGAATCGATTAAAGGGGTGTTTAATCCCGATGCAATTTCCTTACAAAATTTTCGCTTTAAGGCCAATGACCTAACCTATGAACCAAAGCTGGCCAATCTGAATGTAGAAGCATTGTCATTTTTGGAAAAAAGTGGTTTTGTTCTCCAGAATATGACTTTTGAATCCCATTTGGGGGAAACTTCCTCAAAACTCGATAATTTTTCCCTCCTCACTGATAATAGTTCAATCGCTGGGGAGGTAGCTTTGAAATATCAATCGGTAGATCAATTCTTCAATACTCCAAAACAGGTACACGTTGAGGTTACGGTACCAAAGCTCCAATTTGGAGTGGAAGATGCTTTTTACTTTCAACCGGCCTTGGCATCTAACGCCTATTTCAGTAATGCGAAACAACATGGCTTCAAAGGCCAATTGTTCACAAAGGGAACCTTGGAAAAGATAACCCTTGATAAGACACGATTGCAATGGGGAGACAGCACATCCGTTGCCCTTACCGGCACAATCACCAACCCTACGAACGTAGAATCATTGTCCTTTGACCTTACCAATCTCACTGCGGTAACCTCCCACAATGATCTAGTGTTGTTTGTTTCAGAGGCAGATTTAGGCATAGCTATACCCCAAGAAGTGAACTTGAATGCCACAGCACGGGGTACGCTTCAAAATTTTGTTGCCAATGCCACTGTCAGAATTCCTGATGGAACGGCACGACTCAATGGAAATCTGAATTTAGAAAATAGCGTTGACTTCAAGGGAACATTGGAAATCGACAGCTTGCAGCTCAACAAATTGTTGCAAAATGAACAATTTGGAGCGGTATCACTCGTTGCGGATGGTTCCGTTAGCGGTACTGATCTAAATACCTTAAATGCAGATTTTAGCTCGAACATTTCCCGTTTTCAATACAATGGATATGACTATGAAAATGTAGTTGCCGACGGCAAAATCAACAATGGCAAGGGAGATCTGGCATTGAACTACAAGGACAAGAATCTCGACTTTACCACTGCTATTGCTATGAAATTAGATAGCGCGGCCTACGATATTCAACTTGACTTGGTACTGAAAGGAGCAAATCTTCAGGCCTTGAAACTGGCAACGAACAATATAAAGGTGCGAACTGGGGCAAAAGTGCTTTTTAAAGGTACGCCAGAAGATTTTGATTTGAGTTCTACATTATCGGGTAGTGTCGCCGTAATAGATAACATACCGTACAAGACGAATGATATTGATTTAGTCGCCCAAATAGATAGTACGGCTACCCAGTTGGAAATTTCCAGTAGTTTTTTGAATGGGAATCTCGATGCGAATAGTTCTCCTGAAAAGATTACTAGCGCACTAGAACGACAGCTTCGCAGTTATTTCTCCGAGGGTCTGGAAACAAAAACGGCAACCGATTCGGTCCGAGTTCAAATAAATGCAATTCTAACCCCCGAACCTATTCTGACCGAGGTGTTTTTTAAAGGCCTAGAACAATTGGATACGGTAACCTTGAACGCAAGTTTCGATGCTATGTCCAAAAAGCTATATGCAGCTCTGGAGGTACCATCTGCAGCATATGAATCCAGTATTCTGGACAGCCTGGAAATCAGTCTGAATGGTGATGCGAATGATCTTGATTTCTCCGCAGCAATTGGTGGTCTTAAATATAAACCCATAAACATCAAGAAAACCTTGTTTAAAGGCAACCTAAAAAATAAGGAACTTCTTTTAGATTTTGTTTCTTATGATAAAGACGAAGAGTCTGTTCACCTAGCAGCGGAAATGAGCCTACGAAAAGATACTGTGCAGCTTCATTTAAACCCGAAGGAACTGACCTTCAATAAAAAGAACTGGTCGATTCCCGATGATAATCGAATGGTCTTTGCCAAAGAATACCTGTACTTTGAACATATGGTATTGTCTAGCGATAATCAGAAAATGGAGTTGAGCGGAGCAGTCCCCGAAATTCAGGAAGACCATATTGGGCTGCTTTTTGAGAACTTTCGACTACAGGGCTTATTGAGCTTCTTTAATCCCGATAAAGAACTGGCCTCAGGCATTTTGCAAGGCCGTCTTATTATGGAGAACCCTTACGGGGCGAGTGGTTTAATTGCTAATCTTACCATCGATGAATTAGCCCTTTTGACAAACCCTGTGGGCAAACTTTCAATAGATGCTACCTCAAGTACTTTTTCAAACTACACGCTGAATATGGCCCTCAAGGATGGTGGTATAGATGTAGACCTGAGCGGAAATTATACCGCTTCGGCCCAAGGAGCAAACTTGGATATGAACATTGACCTACAAAAATTAGAGACCCAGTTTATTCAAGGATTCTTTCCAGAAGAAATCGCCCAAGCCAAGGGCTATCTTTCTGGACAACTGAAACTTGGCGGTACTTTGAAAGATCCTTCGTATCAAGGCCAAATTTCTTTTCATGAAACGGCCTTGGAAGTGGTGCCCTTGAATGTAACGTTTAAGATAGATACGGAGACCATCGCTTTTGATGATACAAAAGTTTCGCTAGACCAATTTGCCATTCAAGATACGGGCGGAAATTCGCTTACCATAAATGGGGCCGTCGATACAAAGACCTTTAGTAATCCCAGTTTCGACCTCAGTTTTAAGACTGAAAATTTTAGTTTGCTAAATGCTACGGTGGAAGATAACGAACTCTATTACGGTATCGTTAGCGCTGATGCTGATGTGCAAATATCGGGCGACCTTAATCTTCCGAAAGTTGGCGGAGAAATACGAATTCGAAAAGGCACCGAACTCACTTATGTGGTACCCGAAGAAACGCTAGATATTCAAGAGCGAGACGGGGTGGTCATTTTTGTAAATAGGGAAAACCCCGATGACATCCTGACCGGAAACGAGAAAGAGGAAAGCCCCAATAGGCTAATTGGCTTTGATATTGATATGGCTTTGGAAATTGATGAAGATGTGGTATTCAATATAGTTCTAGATCAAAGAACGGATGACCGGCTTCAGGTACAGGGACAAGCGAACTTTAAACTTAATATAGACCCCAATGGCACTATTGGCCTTAACGGTAGTTATGAATTAAATAATGGTTTTTATCAGACCAACCTCTATAATTTGGTATCCCGTAAATTTGACATCAAACCTGGAAGTTCCATTACCTGGTTGGGAGATCCCTTTGACGCCAAATTGAATGTCACCGCCATTTACAAGGTAGAAACTTCCCCGGCTCCCTTAATGGCTGAGAATACCTCTGGTCTAGATACGGGCCTGGCATCGACATATCAGGATAAAGTGCCTTTCTTGGTCTATCTAAATGTAAAGGGTAAAATCACGGAGCCAAATCTATCCTTCGAATTAGACATTCCTAAAGATGCCCAAAGCGACACTGATGGTGGGGTATATGGCAAGGTACAGCAATTAAACGAGAAAGAATCCGAGTTAAACAAACAGGTGTTTTCTCTATTAGCTTTCAATCGTTTTTTTCCGACTACCGGCAGTGACGGAGGTTCGGGAGGTGCAAGTATCGTAGCAAGAAACAATGTAAATCAATTACTTTCAAGTGAGTTGAATGGCTTCTCCGATAAAATTTTCGGTGACAGCGGATTTGAATTGGGTTTTGATTTGGATAGTTTTACCGATTACCGAGGTAATACCGCCCAAGATAGAACGCAATTGAATATCAATGCGAAAGATCAATTTTTTGATGACCGGTTGATCGTGAGCGTAGGAAGCTCGGTCGATGTAAACGGAAGCGCCCAACCAGGACAAGATACCCCTATAATCGGTAACGTAAGTCTAGAGTATTTGTTGACAAAAAATGGAAGATACCGCTTAAAAGGATATCAGAAGAGTGAGTATACCAATATCATTGACGGCCAATTGATTATAAGTGGGCTTGCCTTTATTTTTGATAGGGAGTTCAATAAATTCAGTGAATTGTTCAGGCCCATGAAAGACGAAGAAGAGACCGACCCAAAAAATGATTTAAAAAAGGAAAAAGAGAAAACGACCATTGAATAAACCATTTAAATATATATATGTGCTAAAACCGGTTTTAGTACTGTTGGGTTTTTTTGCATTATATGCCTGTAGCGTATCAAAATACATACCCGAGGGTGAAAAGCTATACACAGGTGCTGAACTAAGCATGCAAATAGTGGATAGTGTTCAAAAGATAAAGGAAACACGACAAGAATTACAATCGCTTCTAAAGCCGAAGCCCAATAGTACCTTTTTGGGTATGAGGTCTTCACTCTACTTTCATTACAAAGCGCAGAAAGATAAACCTGGTTTTGTCAACAAATGGCTCAATAAAAAGTTCGGGGAGGAACCGGTTTATTTCTCCGAAGTAAATCCAGAGCGAATGGAAGACCTTATGCTTAATCGTTTGGACAACAAAGGTTTTTTCTATAGCAGCGCACAACATGATATCGATAGTACGAGGCAGTTTGCTAGCGTTCGTTACAAAGCGATACTTCCGACACCGTATAGTATGGAAACGTACGAACTGAAAAAAGATACCTCAAAAATTTATGAGGCTATTCAAAAAACCTTACCAAAGACAGTAATTGAACCGGGCAATCACTTTGACCTCGCCCTATTGAAGTTTGAACGGAAACGGATAGACAATCAGCTGAAACGTAAGGGCTATTATAACTTTAATCCTGATTTTTTGATTTTTGAAGCAGATACCAATCAATATGACAATCGAAAATTTGACCTTCTTTTACGACTTAAAAAAGAAGTGCCCAAAAAAGCCAAAATTCCCTATGTCATAAACTCCATTACGGTTTATCCCAACACTAATATCACTGAGGATAGCCTACCACAAGAGCGTAGCACAATAAAAGGAATCACTTTTGTTCAAGACAGCGCCTTTTTTAAGACTGAACGCTTGGCATCTTATATACTTTTAGAAGAAGGGCAATTTTATAATCCGGAGACTTCGCGATTAACAAGCAATAGACTTACAGCGATAGGAAGTTACAAATACGCCAATATTCAATTCAGTGAAACGGACACCCTTGTAAAGAATGACAGTACTGGGCTTTTAGATGTGGATATTTTTCTTTCCCCCTTGACCAACAAATCGCTCAGGGCAGAATTGCAGGCCATTTCACAATCGAACGGTTTTTCGGGTCCGGGTGTTGCACTCACCTACAGCAACCGGAATGTGTTCCAAAGAGGTGAGACCTTTAATATAAGAGGTGAGTTTTCGTATGGCATACAACTAGGTGGCGGTGCTGATGCCGGTCTAAATAGCATCGTAGGTGGGCTCAATGCCGAATTGGTGATTCCCACTCTTGTACCCTTTTCCCCCGACCAATTTAAGAATACGGTACCCAAGACGACCATTAGCCTAGGAACCGATTTTTTTAATCGAAGTCAACTCTATACCCTGACCTCTATCAACTCTAGTTTTGGGTATGCCTTGAACGCCAACAGATTTGTGTATCACGATTTGAAACCTATCAGTATCAACTTCACAAATTTAACGAATACCACTCCCGAATTTGAAGAAATATTAGAGCAGAATCCATTTTTGAGAACAAGTTTAGAGAAACAGTTTATTGTTGGGCTAATTTATTCTTTTACCTATAATGAATTGGGCGAAAAGGATAAAAAAGGCCCCATTTTCTTTTCAACAAGCCTGGATTTCGCCGGAAACACTTTGGGGCTCTTTAGCGGGGGAGACGGAACCGTATTTGGTCAAGAATATGCGCAATATGCCAAAGCGGATCTAGATTTTAGATATTATCGAAGATGGGGGAAAGGCAGTACGATAGTCAGTAGAATGTACGCGGGGCTAGGGATACCTTATGGCAATTCCAATACCATGCCCTTTAGCAAACAGTTCTTTTCCGGGGGGCCTTACAGCGTGCGTGCTTTTCAAACCCGGTCATTAGGCCCTGGTTCGTTCAGCTCTAGCGATGCTAATTCGGCATATTTTGATCAATCCGGTAATTTTAAACTAGAGACGAACATTGAATATCGCTTTCCAATAAAATCATATTTTAAGGGAGCATTATTCATAGATGCAGGCAATATATGGTTGACCAATGATATAGAGTTGCCACCAGACGAGTCTGAGGAAGGCATATCTTTTAATGACGAACTTTTTGAGAAGGGGAAATTCGATTCAGACTGGTTGAGCGAAGTGGCTGTAGGTATAGGATTCGGGTTGCGATTAGACATTCAAAACTTTGTCATTCGTCTAGATGTGGCCTCCCCAATGCGCGTACCTTTTCTTCCTAAGGGAGAACGGAATAAAGTACCCTTCTTTGATGAAGATAATAGTATAATTTTTAATTTTGCCATCGGATACCCATTTTAAAAGAAAGAAACCGATTATTAGAAATAGATGGGCAACGTCCCATAAAATAATTAATAGCTAAATGCATCTTGTATGCACTACTATTTTTGCTACTTAATTTAAAATTGATAAATCATATGGATTATTTCCTTATCGCAAGCATTTTGGTTTTTATTTCAGCGCTTTTCGGATACTTGAACGTACGATTTATCAAATTACCCAACACCATAGGTCTAACTGTTATTACCATTCTATTTACCGTTGTAATATTTGGTATTAGTTATTTGGATGATACGCTCTTAAATGCTGAGCGCTTCATCATTACCCACATCGATTTCAAGACTGTATTATTGGATATCATGTTAAGTTTTTTACTTTTTGCGGGGGCTTTGCATACCGATTTGCGAAAATTGCATGAGCAACGTTGGCCTGTTCTTGTTTTTGCAACCTTTGGGGTTGTGGTATCGACCTTTTTAATAGGCGTTTCGGTTTACTATGTCTTTATGGCCATAGGCTTGAACGTAAAATTCATCTATTGCCTACTTTTTGGAGCGTTAATATCACCAACGGATCCTATTGCGGTGCTCGGAATACTCAAACAAGCGGGTGCACCTAAAAAATTGGAAATCAAAATTGTAGGCGAGTCACTTTTTAATGACGGGGTCGGTGTAGTCGTCTTTTTGACCATTTTTGGACTGGCTAAAGGGGGCGAAGAAGGCTTTTTCTTAAGCGAGGTCTTGGAGTTATTTGCCGTCGAAGTATTTGGAGGTCTCTTATTAGGCGGTTTTTTGGGATGGGTTACCTACAGGCTTATGAGAAGTATCAACGACTACAATATTGAGGTGATCATCACTTTAGCTACCGTGATGACAGGAACTGCTTTAGCCCAATACCTACATGTTTCCTCTCCATTGGCCATGGTAGTGGCCGGTCTTATCGTTGGCGGCGACAGGGTGCGACAGGCAGCTATGTCTAAATTGACCGAAACCTATGTCGACAAGTTCTGGGAACTCATTGATATTCTATTGAACACGGTACTCTTTGTACTCATCGGAATGGAAATACTCGTACTCGATTTAGAACCGATCTATATCTTAGCGGGCATTTTGGTAGTGCCTATTGCTTTGATATGTCGGTATTTATCTCTTGTTCTGCCCGTAAATATTTTTAAGAAGAAACTGGAATTTGTTCCAAGAACTACACTGATTATGACCTGGGGCGGTCTTCGTGGTGCGATTTCCATAGCCTTGGCCCTCGGCCTTACCCAGACTATGGAACGAGATCTCTTTTTGGTGGTGACCTATATCGTGGTCATCTTCTCGATAGTGGTACAAGGTTTGACAATCGAAAAACTGATCGCCAAAGTAAACTTGAAGAGTGCGGCGGAAAAATTGTGATTGTGGCTATGATAACTTTTAAGAACCGGAAGACCAAATCTTACCGCTTTTTACCATGCTTTGCCAATGGGTTAAAGGTGTTTATCATACCAGATTCGAGCGACTTCCAAAGATAATTTCCAAGTCCCTTGTATAGAACACGGTCTGTTGAGATACGACCCACAATGATTTTACCCCTTTTATTTGGATTAGAACTTTTGACAAGACCGTTTGCTACCCAGTGGATAGCATCGTTTTCAGAGTTCTCTTTATCAAATAGTTCTATTTCTAGGTTATCATAAAGCATGATAAGCTCGCCTTGTGAGTTATAGCCATTTCCAATTCCGTTAAACGCTATGCTTTTCAGTGTTCCGTCACTAAAACTGATTCCTGTTGCAGGATATAAAACAGGTGTCAATTTGACGAAGCTCATGTCCCCTTGGGTTTTACCGCTATAGTAAAAGGTACTGTTCGGGCTGTGGTAAGGCATTTTGACCTCTACGGAAAGTGGTATATTATTAAGTATATCTGTGCTTAGTAGTATTTTTAGCGGAGGATAAGATTCATCGGCATGTCCTACCGAATTGATATGGTATGCTTCTAAATTCAATTTAGCAAAATCTACTTTTAACAGTTTTTGATTTTTAGGAAGTAATTCTGAATATTGAAAAAAAGAATTAACGATAAGAATCGTATCGATTTGCAAGGGATACTTAATTTTGGCTAATGCAGCTAAAGGAAGGGCCACCTTTTTACCGGTATTCATTGGTTTTGTCTTATCGCGATAAACACTTGCGTTCAACCCATTGATTTCAATTTTGTCAAGTACCAGACCGGCATGGTCGAACAGGCTCATAATCTTAAATCCTGTGATTTTAAGGGAATCAAATGCGCAATCGTAAATCTCAAAACTATACCGCTCCTTTTCCTTGAAACCCTCTTTCGATATACGCGGCTTGAATGAAAAATCTTGAATTGAGATACTGTTATCTGAAAGCGTATAGGTCAACTTCTGAAAGGCAATAGCATACGTTCCTCCTTTTGGGGTAATATTTTGCTGCTCTAATAGCAACTTTAGTTCAGAAAGGTCGTACACTAAAAAAGGTGATTTATTTTGAGGTGATTTATGCAGCGAAACTTTATCAATTCGTAACTCGTTTCCCGCATACGAGCTTATTGTATCTTTTGTATCCATATCCAAAATATGCAGACCATAATTCTCAAACTGAATTTTGCCCAACTTCACATACTCCAAACCAGGTAGGCGCAACGAATCCAAAGAAAATTTTTTCTTTTGTTCAGCTATCGAAACTTTCGATTTTGGAGGTGACGAGTTATTCCGATACAGATTTAGTTGTAATTCATCTACGGTAATGGAATGGAGTTCCAATTCACCGTCCCAAAGAAAATGCCACAATTGAAGACCACGTAGTTCTGCATTCGAAACACTTATTTCTTTTAGAACGGATACCTTCGTGTTTCCATTCCTGAATTGTTCCCAACGTTCTTCTATAGGGCTACCTTGTAGATTTATAACCCGTAGTTGTCCCTTAAGAATATTGATTTCAATCGCATCATAACCGAGTTCATACTGTTTTTGTTCCGAAAAATCTTTGATAGTGTTCTTTAAGTAGCTATCAGTTACTTTTTCAAGGATAGGGTTGATGAAAAAAAAGGAAACCAAAAGAACCCCTACAGAAATCAGAGCAAGGTAAAAAAGTGTTTTTCTTAGTAAGTGCATCTTTCGCATAGTTCCAGCACGAGTTCCTGATTTCAATAAATACATTTACGCCAACGTAAATACAATGAATTGTTTGTAGCTCATTAGAGCTAAAACTTCATCTCTTAAAGTTAGAATATTTTAAAGGACCACAAGCGTTTCCGAAAACTTTTTTGATTCTGGTACTTGTCTACACTAAGGCGCTTCCTTCTTTTAATCCATTAAGAGCGTTCCCTCAACAATCTGAACTACGGATCTGACAACAGCATTGAACGCTAAGCGTAATGCTAAACAAAAAGACCACTAATCGACGAGTTACTACAATTATTGAACTAATTTCTATCCCATATGGAATGGCTTTATGATTAAAATGAAAATATGCTCATAAGATTGAAAAATAATGAGGGTTATCACTAGAATCCAAAAATGTAGCGGAGTATATTGCAGTGCAAAAATGATTTAACTCAAATAATCCAAGTTTTAGTTCAATGTCTAGATTTTTATTCTGTAGAAGGGTACTGAATTTTTTAGTTTCTGCAATTTTATTATTACTACTGCCCCTTGCTATTTCGGCACAAGAAACAAAACCAAAAGTCGCTCTTGTTTTAAGTGGTGGTGGAGCCAAGGGTATAGCACATATTCCCTTACTACAAAAGCTAGACTCTTTGAATATTGTTCCAGATTTGATTATAGGAACCAGCATGGGAAGTGTTGTTGGAGGATTATATGCTATGGGCTATTCTGGAGATAGTATTGCGAGTTTGACTAGAACCTTGAAATGGGAAAAATTGATTGGAGGAAAAATATCCTTGAACAATGTTGGTGTTGAAGAGAAGGGTGAGTACGAAAAATATCTTTTAAAAATTGATTTGGTCAAAGGAAAGCTAGGTACAAATTCTTATCTATTGAGCGATCAGTATCTTAGAGGTTTGCTCAACACCCTAACTTTTCCCGTTAATAATATTACCGATTTTGACAAGCTTTCGATTCCTTTTAGAGCGGTTGCAACCGATATCGTAAATTCGAAACAGCAAATAATTGCTACCGGTTCGCTGAGTTTGGCCATGCGTGCTAGTATGTCAATACCCGGTGCTTTCGAACCTACGAACTATATGAATACCTTATTGGTCGATGGTGGAATAGTTAATAATTTTCCTTCTGACGTAGCAAAGAGCATGGGGGCCGATATTATTATAGGCAGTGACGTTTCTGGTTATGGCAAACCCATTGAAGAACTTGACAATTTCGCAAACGTGGTGTTTCAAACGACGATGATGGTCAATTATGGCGTTTACCCCGAAAACCGAAAATTGGCTACCATTTTAGTGGACCATGTACCGCATTTAACGTATTCCACAGCCGATTTTGAGCATAGTAAAGAAATCTATGAAGAAGGTAAAATAGCGCTGTTCGAAAATGTAGGCCAACTTGCCCGTCTAGCAGAAACCTTAAAACCATTCCAGCAAAGACCTCGGTCTTTACCCTTTTTAGAAGATAAGATTGTTTTTGATTCCATAGTTTTTAAAGGTATTAGTTCGGTTAACTTGGCATTGGTAAAAGAAAGGAGCCATATCAAAACGGATAAAGAATACACCAGAGAAGATATGACCCAAGCAGTAAAAAGGCTTGTAGGCACTAATATCTTCAGAAAGATAATTCTAGAGGAATTCACTATAGCTGATAAAAGAGTATTGCTATTATCTGGATTTGAAAAATCAGCGCATCGATTTGGAACTTCTTTGCATCATGATAGCTATCGTGGTGTGGGAGTTGTTGTAAACTATACTGGACGAAATGTGCTTGGCTCAGCTTCTCGTCTTCTATTTAATATCGATATTGCAGAACAGCCTAAAGTGATGCTGCAGTATCAAAAAAACTTTGGTAAAAGAAGACACTGGTGGTGGCAAGCGGAGGCCAAGGGTTCGAAATTAAAACAAAAGTTATTCATTGATGGGGTGTTGGCGGAAAATTTAAAAGTGGATGGCTATGGAATTACTGGGCGCATTAATAAAAACATAAATTCATTGAACAGCTATATTGGCATGGGTATAAATTATGGGAGAACTCAAATAGAACCATCGATTTCGCCTGATTTGAGCGATAATGTTCTTGACTTAATCAACTATGATTCCAGCAGTTCAAGTCTTGACGCCCGCTATGTATTCAACACAATGAATGAGGTGTTTTATGCCACAGAAGGCACTATTTTAAGAACGATTTTGACTCGATCGATCAAACAAGATATCGATTTGATTTATACTGATGCGTTCGTTTCGGGAAGAACTAATGGATTTACGAAATTACAGGTCGGGTATCAAAAGAGGTTTCCTTTTAAAAGTACTGTTACTGGTATTTTGAAAGCCGCTGCAGGTGTCACTTTTGACGACAAGCTTCAAAATGGCGAAGTTTCTTTTTTTGAATTTGGTTATCCTGATTTGTACTTTTTTGGTGGAAATCTACCGATTCAAAACGCTGGCAGCTTTGCATTTCAGGGTCTTAACGAAGATGAATTGGCGGTAAGTCAGTTTTTGATGCTCAATTTGGGAGTTCAGGTCAGCCCTATCAACAAATTTTATATTACACCAGAATTCAACATAGCTAGTGTAGGGTTCAACGATTTGGAGGAATATACGAATAACATCTTCGCTGCAAAAGGGAGCTGGCAATCTGGGGATGAAACCAGTCTATTGATGTCGGCCGGTGTAACACTAGCCTATAAATCTATTTTAGGCCCAATTGAATTCAATACCTCTTGGATAAATGATAGTAAAAATTTGCGATTTTTTCTTAGTATAGGTATTCCCTTTAATAGATAATACCATAATTTTCCATATTAATCCTGAAGACAATAAACCTTAAAAAAAGTTTAATAATGTAAAGCAATTTTAAAGCTGTGAAGACCGAACATTTAGAAACTACTGAGCGACCATATAAAATGGCTTAGAATAATACAGCTCGCATTATAATGGGGATGGAGAAAAAAGGGCAAGGGGTTTTTCTCACATGGTCTTTCTAATGACCTTATCGGCTTCAATAATTAGAATAGGGGCCAGGGGCCGACGCAAATAAAAACAATATGGGTTTTGATTTCATTTCCTTTTTTTACTCACCTCATGGTTGAGTAGGATCAATTACTCATTATACTACGTATTCGATCTATTACGCTTATCTCGGCAAAAGCACATCCCAAAAAACGAGCAGACTTACCAAAGAACCCTAAAGTAATCCCGTTTTTATTTTTTATAATAAACTACCACCTACTTCACTTGCCCTAAAAGTCAGTTCACTTTCCAATTTAGACGTTTCACTTAGAAAACCACATTAGCAGGAGGCTTACCACCCTATATTTGTTCAAGAAATAAGAATGAAATTTTAGAAAAACATAACAATTAATAATTATGAAAAAAGCAACAACAATTTTAGGTATTGCAGTATTGGGATCCATATTCATGTCTTTTACAGGAACGCCGCAATGCGAAACTGAGTGTAAAAATGTACAAATCAATGACATTACCTTTATCGAAATAGAAGAGGAAATCGACCTAGGGTTTGACACTGCGCACTATCTGCCCGAAGGTTTTAATCCCTATAGCGGTATGGGGCCAAATCTGGAAGAAATCATCTTTATCGAAACAGAAGAGGAAATCGATTTGGGGTTTGAAACCGCTCAATATTTGCCCGAGGGCTTTAATGCCCATGAAGGCATGGCGCTCGACCTGAATGAAATCGAATACATTGAAGAGGAAGAGGAAATCATCTTGGATTTTGATGTTCAGGCTTATCTTCCTGCAAGTTTTAATGCACTTTCTAAATAAGGCTGGAAATACAATTAAATTTATACAAGGCCTTCAATACATGTTGAAGGCCTTTTTAATTCCTATAGTCCACAAAGTGCTCCAAAACCTACCAACTAAAATTACTGTAAATTTGAAACAGTCCGTCTAAAAAACCCTTCCATGGCCTTAAAACAAGTTAAACAATCAGCCATAATCAAGATAGCCCTGTTGCTAGCGATTTTGGCATCCCTTCCCACGACCATTTTCCTGTATGATCTGTTTAGCCATGGCAATCTTGACTTATCAGTATTGTGGGTCAGCGACTTGCTCTACAGACTTGTTTTCTCCTTTTTGTTCTCATGGTCGATATTGGAGCTAAATGCCAATACCAGCTATTCGAAATTCGAATGGTCTACACCGGTACGAATGACGGTCTTGGTCTTGATAAATATTGCGGTCTTATTGGTGACCCTGACAGTATTTAAGTTTTTATATCCCGCTGTAGTGGATACCGAAATGATGCCGCGCGATAAAGGTTTTTTAAACTTTACCTATATCAATCTGCTGATGGTACTGTTCTTTATCGGAACATTTCTACGACTGCAGACCGACAGGCAAGAAAGCCGAATAGAGAACGAACATCTCAAACAAGAGAGTTTACGGAACGAGCTAATGGCGTTGAAGAACCAGGTCGATCCGCATTTTTTGTTCAACTCCTTAAATTCATTGACTTCCCTTGTTCGTGATAACGAAAAGGCCACGCAGTTCGTCAAAAAGCTTTCCTATATGTACCGATACATTCTGCAAAGTGGCGATAGCGACCTGGTCTGTGTAAAGGAGGAACTAAAATTTTTGGAGAGTTATACCTACTTGATATGTACTAGATACCGCGACCGTTTCTCCATCGATATTCAAATCGATAGTCGATTTCTTCAAGAAAAATTACCGCCATTGGCCTTACAATTATTAGTAGAAAATGCGGTAAAGCACAATGAAATTTCGGAAAGGAATCCGCTAAAGGTTTACATTTACTCCAAACAAGATTCGATTTTTGTAGAAAATCGGTTGAGACCGAGGAGAACGCTCGCCGAAGGCACGAAAAACGGACTCCTAAACCTGAAGAAACGATATATACTGTTACGTAAACAAGAACTCACGGTTCGTACCGAAAACAATATCTTTAGCGTTGAACTCCCCTTAAACAAGGTAGCATGAAGGTCGTAATCGTAGAGGATGAACTGGCGGCAAGCGAAAATCTTACCTATTTGTTGCATTCCATCGACAATACTATAGAAGTACTGAAAGTAATCGATTCGGTAAAAGCATCGGTTGCCTATTTCTCCAAACCCCATGAGGCGGAACTGGTGTTTATGGACATTCATCTTGCCGACGGTATTTCTTTCGAGATTTTTGATAACGTAACTATAAACATTCCCGTCATATTCACAACAGCCTATAATCAGTACGCGCTAAAGGCGTTCAAGTTCAACAGTATCGATTATTTGCTAAAACCTATTGACAAGGATGAATTGGCCGATGCCCTAGAACAATTTAAGGTACAGACCAAGCAAAAAGGCATTGCGGACCATCAAATCAAAGGTCTAATCGATTTGGTAAGTGGGAAGGCCAAGACCTATAAATCAACTTTTTTGGTCGGCCACCGCGACCAATTGATTCCCATAAAAACCGAAAATATTGCCTATTTCAGAATAGACACCGGAATCGTAAAGGGGATTATTTCTGATAACAAATCATACGTTATCGACTACAAGCTGGAAGATCTTGAGGAAGAACTGGATCCTGAACAATTTTACAGGATCAACAGGCAATTTATCTTAAGTCGGAATGCCATTATGAACATCAAACAATACTTTGACGGCAAACTTATCGTGGTCGTAAATCCCGTTTGTGATGAACGCATCATAGTTAGTAAAGCCAAAGCTACCGAATTTAAGATGTGGGTAAGCTCTTGATCTATGCTCAACTTGGAAACCCTAATTTCCATTCCAAACAGGTATTTTCATAAAGTCTTTATTTTAAAGGAGTACTAAGAAAAATGTCAAAAGGTGCAGCTTTGACAATGATGTATTCGCTTGCAAAAGATTCTTTGGCACAAAATATTCATTGCTATCCTATTTCTCCAGTTCGCGTACAAAACCTTTTGTAGCTGTTTATTTGAAAAATAATTTTTCTGAAAATAAAGAATAAAAGTTCTAGGGATTTTTACAAACATAGCCAATAGGGCGAATGGGAGCACTTAGAGGAGTGGATGATTTGGCCCCTTATGGCTCTTAGGACTAGGCCTCATTTAAAACAGTAACCAATTTTCCGATAGATGGAGGCTTTATGCGACTGAACGGGTTTTGAAATTGTATTTGTTGTTTCGAGTCTATTTTGTAAGTACCGAAGCTTTTGCTTTTTTCCTTTAGTTTTTCTTTCTAAAGGGCTCGAATCTATGCATTTGAAAGTTTGAACAAGGAAACGGTATACCTTGGTTTAGTTTCTTAAATTCAAAAGACAGAAGGGTTTTAAGAAGAATTTTTTAGTGAAATGCCCCCCTTGGGCATGCAACTATTGTACGGGAGATATAGAGGATATTCACCGCTGAGATGAGAATTGCAACTTCAAAACACACCTTGATAGGCATTGCGGCCGTAAAGATTATGAAATAGAATACCTTAATCATGTTTCAAATCCTAAAGCCTTTTTAATACTTTTGTGATAACTCTAAAAAAGATTATAATGAACATATTTTCAAAAGTACGCTTGAGGGTTATAAAAAACTTCGTTCTGACCGTTTTGGCCTCACTTCTTTTTATTTCTTGTGGGGAAAATGAGAAAGAAACGAGCTCCGAACCTATGTTGGCTATTGCTACTGATAATGCCGGGGTAAAGGTTCCTGAAGGATTTGGCGTAATAAAGGTTGCCGATTCGCTCGGTAAACCGCGCCATTTTGCAGTTACCCCTTCTGGAGGTATTTATGTTAAACTGCGAGAACCGTTAAACGGTAACGGTATTTTATATCTTACCGATAACGATGGTGATGGAGTTGCCGAATCAAAAGAGGGTTTTGGCGACTATAAGGGAACGGGAATGAATTTAGACAAAGATTACTTGTATGCCTCCTCTGACGAGACAATTTTTAGGTATCGTCTTGATTCAAGTGGAAAAGTGACAAACCCAAACGCTCCGGATACCGTAGTAACGGGTTTGATCAACCGAAGGTCTCATGCCACAAAATCATTTACCCTTGATGATAAAGGTAATATTTATGTCAATATTGGCGCGTATTCCAACGCCTGTCAAGAAAAGGATAGAACTAAAGGTTCGCCGGCAATGATGCCATGTCCGATTCTCGATTCTGCGGGGGGCATTTGGCAATTTAGGGCCGATGAACTGAAACAATCCTATCACAATGGTAAACGATTCGCTACTGGTTTGCGAAACGTTGTTGGTTTGGATTGGAACCACGAGATCAACAAGTTGTTCGTCACCCAGCATGGTAGAGATATGCTTAATACCTTGTTTCCTGAGATATACGATACGAAAACATCCGCGATGCTTCCTTCGGAGACCTTATATGCGATAGAAGAAGGCGATGATGCTGGCTGGCCGTATATTTATTACGACCACATCCAAAATAAAAAGATAATGGCACCGGAATATGGTGGTGACGGTAAGAAAACAGGTGGGGAGGATGCGATAGACCCTATTCTCGCCTTTCCAGCCCATATGGCGCCTAATGACTTATTGTTCTATACGGGAGAAATGTTTCCCGAAAAGTATAAAAACGGAGCTTTTATAGCCTTTCATGGATCTTGGAACCGGGCACCCGAAGAACAAAAAGGGTATATGGTCGCATTCGTTCCTTTTACCAACGGTCAGCCTAGTGGCAAATGGGAAGTATTTGCAGATGGTTTTGCCGGGTCCGAGAAAATTCTTTCGCCCGATGCGGCGAACCATAGACCTACAGGTTTGGCACAAGGGCCCGATGGTTCCTTATATGTATCGGATGATGCCGGTGGCACTTTGTTCAGAATCGTTTACCAGAAGAAGTAAAAGCAATGTACGCGCAATTCTTTATTTCTAGAAGTTCGGTTCGTTATTTTTTTGCGGTCATAATAACGATTTATTTAAGTAGCTGTAATACGTCAAAAAAAGACGATACAAGTGGGTCCTCAGAAGTAGTGAAAAGTACCCAAGCCCAGACTGTTTCCGAGAAAAAAGTCGATTTACCAGTCTATATGGTAGAGGGTGAAAAATTATATACGCAACATTGTTTGACCTGCCATCAATCTAATGGAAAAGGGGTTTCAGGTCTAAACCCGCCCATGGACAATACGGAGTATGTTACTGGGGACAAGGTTCGACTTCTGAAAATTATTATAGATGGATCTAATGTGGGCCTTGTTGTCAAGGGTTCGACCTATTCGAATGCTATGCCCGCTTTTGGCACCTTAAGCGATTCGGAAATTGCGAATATTGCCTCTTATATCAGGAAAAGCTTTGGCAATAGTGCCGAAGCGATTATGGAAGAAGAGGTTGCTGCTTATAGGGAGAACAAAAATGGATAACGAAAAGCCATCGATGAGAATTAATAACATTTAATATGGAATATCGAACATTAGGGAAAACCGATTTAGTAATTTCTGCAATTGCTTTTGGTGCTTGGGCAGCTGGCCTCTAACCAAGTACCTTTTAGCATGGTAAATAGGAATATCGAAGATGAGTTGGTTCCATACTGTTTGGATAATAACAAATCCATTGTAGCATACAGCCCCGTGCAAAGAGGATTACTGACCGGAAAAATGAAACCTGGTCAAAAATTTGAAAAAGGTGATCATAGGGCCAAGAATCCTTCCTTTACGAATGAAAGCATTTCGCAAACCAACTCTTTTCTTGAGAACATAAGACCTCTAACGAAAAAAAGTACGCAAGCCTAGCGCAATTGGTCCTTAAATGGACTTTGGAAAGGCCTGGTATTACGATTGCCTTGGCAGGAGCCCGGAATTCCAAACAGTCCGTTGCCAACGCTAAGTCTGTAGAATTAGTCCTGAGTCAGTAAGAAATCGAATTCATCAACACCGAGCTTGATAAGATTTCGTAGCGGAATCCGACAAGCGGGAAATTGATCAATCGGAAAATCTCTATGCTAAGTTGTGCTAATCTAACGCATTATACGAAAACTCGAATCCTTTACATAGGGTGTTCCATTCATGTGTCTTTTAGTAGTTTCGTTATTTACCGTTTATGGATACGCTCAAGTGCTAAGTTCCCAAAAACAAATTGGGGATGTCGATTTCTCAAAGTATAAAACCTATCAAATCTATAGTCTAAAAGTGAACGACGGTCCGGAGTAAAGTTCTATCCCAGCTTCTTTGAAAAAGGTAGCATTAGAACGGATTATGAACTTACTCTTAAAAATGAACTTTCAATTGATTTTTGTGTTAAATTGGGTTCTCGTTCAACTATGACCATCAACCAGCCATAAAGGGTAGCGATTTGGGTTTTGTTTTTACCAGCGAAATATGTTCAGGTTTTTATAAATGGCACGTGTAATAATTAGTTTTATGTTGCATATTTTTCTATAAAAATGGGTGAAAATACTAGAAAATTGTATCGCTTAAAATTCGCTATTGGCTTGGCTACAGCGGTCCTTTTACTATTCGCCTGTAATTTCACTGATAAGAAAATACCTAGTGTTGATAAAGTTCCAGAACTTGCTTGCCGACTTTTACAATCCCCAACTAATATTTTATCCGAAGAAACTCCTGAAGGAGCACACAAGGTAACTTTAAACTATTCTCGGGTGGGTGAAGAAATAGAAAAATTGGCTCATATCACGCAATTAAATATTCAGCCTGATAACACTCTAGGGCTGGATAGTTTGACTTTTGAGTTTAACCAGTTACATTTTCATTCTCCCAGTGAACATAGTATCGATGGAGTACCCTTTCCTTTGGAAATGCATGTGGTAAGCTCAACAAAAAAAGGTGAACCCTCTGAGTATTTGGTCATAGCTATACTTTTCGAAAGGGGAGATGGAAATAGGTTTTTAGGCGAATTTATTGAACAAGGCCCTGTTATGGAAGCAAGCGCAAATAGCATTCATTTACAACTAATATTGGGAGCCAAATTGTTTCAAGAGAAGATGAACATAGATCTTCAGGGATTTTATAATTATAAACAAGCGCATACAACATCACGCTTTACCGAAAATGTAAATTGGCTTGTGGTGAAGCGCATATTTGAGGTTTCTCCCGATCAGATTTTAAAAATTAAAGCAATTCAGTAAAAATGAAGAATCAATGGTTTAGAAAAGTTTTGGCCTTTGGCATAGGCTGGCTTGTAGCCCTTGTTTTGTGGCGCATTATAAGAAGGTTTGGCGTTAATGTCCATCTCGAAATATTCAATATACCGGTTTCACGGCTTACTGTACTGATTTCGATACTCTGCATTTCTGTTATAACCGGTTTAATATTTGGGAGCATGCAGTATATGTACGAAAAATATTTTACTACAAGTGTTTCGTTTAAAGGATTCTTAGTAAGAGCTTTACTTGTCCATTTGGTATTAATGCTGGGCATTTATTTTTCGGTATACTTGGTTATCAATGCTACCGGGGTTTATCAGGATGTACCCTTTCTGGAATTTGTATCCAATCCATTGTTGTTGGTGAATTTGTTCTATTCCATTCTGGTCAATAGTGCTATTATATTACTTATTCAAATTAACCGTCTACTGGGAAAAGGAAACTTGGCCAAGTTGGTTACTGGGAAGTTTCATACACCAAGAGAAGAGTTACGGGTGTTCATTTTTCTTGATTTAAAGGCTTCGACAACCATCGCTGAACAATTGGGACACATAAAGTATAGTAGGTTTATTCAAGATTGCTTTCATGATATCTCTGTTGTAGACCAATATCGAGCCTCTATTTATCAATACGTGGGTGATGAGGTAGTACTTACTTGGAAAATACACCAGGAAGATACCTTGGAAGATTGTATTTATGCTTTTTTCGCTTATGAAAATCGGTTAAAGGCAAGAGCTGATTATTACCAACAGGAATATGGCGTACAGCCTGTCTTCAAGGCAGGGTTACATCTAGGCCCTGTGACTGTTGTGGAAGTAGGTAATTTAAAGCGTGAAATAGCGTATCATGGCGATACGATCAATGTTGCATCAAGAATTCAGGAGCAATGTAATGCATTTGACCGTACACTACTCATTTCGGAAGAGGCCTTTAAACGACTAAAATATTTACCCGAGTATTCCTTTGAAAATGTAGGTGAGTTTACCCTGAGAGGCAGAAAAAAATCAATTCAATTATATGGAGTCGGGCCACCAATAATTGAAGAGGGCCCGCGCACAAAATAGATTTCCCATTGGGTTAATAAAATGAAAATATTGGCGATGGTCGATGGCTCTTATAAAAACCGTACCTCTTGTGTATGAAACTTAGCCATGTTTTATTTTTCTTCAATTTCAGATAGAAAGTGGTGAATTAAAAGTATTGGGAAAAAGCTTGTTTAACCAACCTGACTATGTTTTATAAATAATATTAGCAATCGTTTTTTTTCTTTACTTCTTGAATCCCGTCCAAAATCCAGGGCATCAACTCTGAAACTGTAGGGTGAACCAATACTACCTTTCTATAGTGTCGACACGGAATATTTGAATGCATAATGGTTGCAAACATGTTGATGATTTCATCTCCGCCAACCCCTAAAATAGAGGCGCCCAATATCAAATCCGTTTCTGCATCCACCAATAGTTTGGCAAATCCTTTGGTTTCACCCATCTCTTTGGCCCGGCTTATCTTGCTCATCGGTCGGGTAGCTTTTAATACCTTCCTCCCACTTTTTATAGCTTCTTTTTCCGTGATACCGACTCTACCAAGTGGGGGATCGGTAAACAATCCATAAATCAAATTCCGGCTATCCAGTGTCCTGTCTCCTCCGAAGAGCTTGTCCAATACAACCTCGGCATCATTCACTGCCGTATGGGTAAACCCGCCATGACCATTAACGTCTCCAACTGCGTAGACACCTTCAACGGCAGTTTCACAATAGTTATCTACTTCAATATATCCACGGGCATTGGTTTTTATTCCTGTATTTTGAAGACCCAGGGTATCACTGTTTGGAATCCTTCCCGCTGCTATTAAGACCTGATCTCCGGACAATAGCTTAGCTTCCCCATTTACGTCAATCTCGACTTCCTTTTGAGCGCCCTTTTTAGTAACCTTTATTGTGTTTGCATTGAAGTGGATGTCGATTCCCTCTTCTTCCAAAATTTCTTGTAGCGCATCGGCAACATCTTCGTCTTCTCTAGGTACCAACTGGGGCCCGCGCTGGATAATACTAACTTTGGCCCCAAATCTCCTAAACACTTGCGCAAATTCGACACCAATATATCCTCCCCCTATAATTAACAGGTGCTCAGGGATATTTTCAAGGTCTAGCAGCCCGGCACTATCAAGCCAGTTTATATCATCTAAGCCTGAAATTGGTGGAGCAGAAGGTCTGGTTCCTACATTTATGTAAATGTTATCTGCAGTACAAACTTGACCATTCACTTCCACTTGTTTTTCGCCTGTAAATTTGGCCTTGCCCAGTATTAAGTCTACATTGGGGGTGTTGGTCATCCAAGATGTCAAACCAGCGCTGCCATTATTTCTTATGCTATTCATACGCTCTCGTACCTTATCATAATCAAGATTCAAATTCTCAGCGTGAAAGCCATAAAAATCTCCTCTTTTGGCCTGATGGAACGCTTTTGCAGAGGCCACTAGTGTTTTTGTCGGAGTACATCCATAGTTCAAACAGGTGCCTCCAACTTTATCAGCTTCAATAACTCCAATAGCTGTCTTGGTGGGAATTAACTTTCCGAGTAAAACCCCAGTGGCTTGGCCGGTTCCGATAATAAGATGCGTAAAATGTTTCATGTTTTTATTGATATTTGTGTTTTGCTAACTGTCTAATGTATTATTCGTTACACTCCGAATGAGAATGCAATGGACGAATTCTTGCGTTACCTATGGAGGAAATTACCTGCCCTGACCAAAAGATAAACGATTTAAAGGATTCCCGCTTAGGAAAGCAAATATGATCATTTATACACTATCTGCACAGTACAACGATTACGCTTAAAGATCTATGCCAAATTGATAAGATAAATTCCTTTGGGCTATGCCCCACCGTTTAAATGATCGGCTGAAAACACTAGGTTCGGAAAAGCCCAATAGATACCCAACTTCTGAAATGCTTAATTCCATGTTCTTAAGATATCGTATGGCAAATTCTTTTCTGATTCCGTCCAAAATATCGTGAAAAGTCTTGTTTTCGGCGCTCAATCTACATTCTAGGGAACGGACACTCAGGCTCATTTCATCCGCCACCAAATCAAGAATCGGAAACTGATGATTGAACTCTTGGGTAATAACCCTTCTTACTTTCTTGGCAAACGATTCCTCATTTGAAAATTCTTCAAAGATTTGCAGTGCTTGTGTATTCAACAATTAAAATAAGTCTCGATTAGATCCTACAATGGGCGTTTCCAAAGCTTTTAGCTTGTAAACCAAAGTATTTTTAGCTCGATTAAAATGTAACCCGGTCGGAAAAATACGGCGATACTCACCTAGATGTTCTCGATTAGACGGAAATGTAAAATTAACAGATCGGGGAAGTATGCTCTTACCCAATCGCTTTTGTACGGCCTTTATGATATTTTAGCACATCTCTTAATGAAAAATCGATTTCAAAAAATCTGTGATGAACTACCCAAAAAAGGGCAAAGAGAACTTGAAAATTGATAGTACTGCAATTATCTATTTGTTAAACAATTGTTAAAAACATACAGACTTGTCTGTTTACTAAAATTCTATCTTATATTTGCCCTATGAAAAAGGTAGGTGTAAAAGAGCGCATTATTGAAACAGCTTCGGATTTGTTCTATAACCAAGGGTATAACCAAACTGGGATTAACCAGATTATAGACGAAGCAGGCGTTGCAAAAGCTAGCATGTATCAGCATTTTAGGTCGAAAGAAGATATTGCCGTAGCGTATTTAATTGGTAGGCATGCGATGTGGATGGGGAAATTGGAGGCGCGTGTTTCAAAAGAGAAGAATCCTAAAGCTAAGGTTATTGGGGTTTTTAATTACCTAATGGAGTGGTTGACAGATGTAAACTTTAGAGGTTGTGGATGGCAAAATATTATTACCGACCTTCCTCAAGATCACGACAAAATTAAGGACCAAGCCATTTTTCATAAGAATGAATTAAGAACCTGGGTACAGGAACAGCTTATGGAAGAAAAGGCATTCGGCGCCAAAGAAGCAAAAGGTTTAGGTGATCAAGTTATAGTTTTGATTGAAGGGGCAATTATCCTTTCGCAAATTCAAAAAGACCCATGGCCAATCAAATCGGCCAAAAGTGCTTGCAAAAAATTACTGATATGATTTTTTTAATTTTATAAGAACAGACTTGTCTGTTCAAAATATCAAACTCAAGGCTTAAAGAAGAAGCAAATACAAAATTGCAAAATCAATAAACAGACTTGTCTGTATGATTTATCAATCAAAATAGAACAGTACTAATCATACGTCATATAGGCAGGTCATTAAATTAAAAACAATGAAAAAATTAGTCCCTCCCTTTACCAAGGAAACAGCAGAACAAAAGGTTCAAGCAGCAGAAGATGCGTGGAATAGCAAGAACCCAGAAAAAGTGTCCATGGCTTATGCCATAGACTCCCAATGGAGAAACAGAGACCAATTCTTTGTTGGTCGAGACGCCATAGTTGCTTTTCTATCCGATAAATGGAATAAGGAACTGCACTACATACTTAGAAAGCATCTTTGGTCCTTTACCGATAACAGAATATCGGTACGGTTCGAGTACGAATGGCAAGATGCGATAACGGGGCAATGGTACAGGACACATGGTAACGAGCATTGGGAATTCAATTCAGAAGGCCTGATGCAGATTCGCGACATGAGTGCCAACGATGTTAAAATCAAAATATCAGAACGGAAATTTTAATCCAGTAGTAATCAAATAAATAATTACAAATGAAAACGTTACAACCTTTAAGCTTCGAAGAAGCAAATGTAGATTCACAAGCAATTTTTACCAATGTAAAAAGCAAAATCGGAATGGTACCCAACCTATACGCCACAATGGGCGTATCGGACAAACTTTTGGGTGGATTTCTAAACTTTACGGAAACCCTGAAAAGCGGAGCGTTCAATAATAAAGAATATGAGGCCATCTCTTTGGCCACTTCGCAAACTAATGGCTGTGCCTATTGTTTATCGGCACATACTGCACTTGGGAAAATGAACGGTTTTACAGAAGAAGAAACACTCGAACTTAGAAGTAACTCCATAGCAGATCAAAAACTGAATGCCTTGGTTTCTTTAGTGAGCGAGCTTGTCGAAAGTAAAGGACATCCTGCCGAGAACACTGTTCAGAACTTCTTTGATGCAGGTTATACTAAGGCCGCATTCGCAGAACTTATTGGAGCCGTTGCCTTGACTACGATTACTAATTATGTCTTTCATAACGGAGGCTTTGAAATTGACTTTCCCAAAGCACAAGGAATTGAAAATCTTTTAACAACATCATATTAATCTCATAACAACTTTAATCTTTCCCTGAAATGAATTCAGGGTAAAAAAACAACAATCATGAAAGCAAGAACAATCAAATCAGTTTTAGGAATGACCTTTATTTTGGTTATGATTCTTACAGCATCTTCCTTTAAAAATGTAGATGCAGCAATGGGCGCCATCACAACAGTAAGTGAAGAACAGCCCACGTTTCACAGAACCGCCATTGTGAATGGTGTAGAAATTTTCTATCGCGAAGCCGGTACGAGGGACAAGCCCACTATTTTACTATTACATGGCTACCCAACATCATCACATATGTTTCGAAATCTAATCAAGGACCTATCCAGCAAGTACCATGTGCTTGCCCCTGACTATCCGGGATACGGTAGAAGCGAACAGCCATCCATGAAGGACTTTGAGTATACGTTCGATAATATGGCAACTACTGTCGAAGGCTTTTTAGATGAATTACATATAAATACCTATAGCATTTACCTTATGGACTATGGAGCACCAATCGGCTTTCGAATTGCTGCAAAATATCCGGAACGAGTAGAATCATTGATTATCCAAAATGGCAATGCCTATGAAGAAGGCCTGCGTGACTTTTGGGTTCCCATCAAGAAGTATTGGAACGATTATACCATGGAAAACGGAAAGGCCCTTGAAGGGTTCCACTCCCCGGATGGTTTGAAATGGCAATACACTCATGGGGTCCAAGATTCGACTAAAATCAGCCCTGACAATTGGACTCTTGACCTACAACACTTGTCAAGAGATGAAAATGCAGAAATTCAATTGGCAATGTTCTATGATTATAGGACCAATGTGCCATTGTATCCAGAATGGCAAGCATATTTTAGGGAACACCAACCTCCTACCCTACTTGTTTGGGGAAAGAACGATTATATCTTTCCTGCTGAGGGAGCACATCCTTATAAAAAGGATTTGAAAAATTTAGAATTCCATCTTTTGGACACAGGCCATTTTGCGCTCGAAGAAAAGGGAGGTGAGATTGCCGAGTACATTTTAAATTTTTTGGATAAGAATAAAATCAAATAATGAAAGTCAAGTAAATAATAATTAAAAATTAAAATCATGAAAACAACAATTATAAAAAACAGCAGAACGAAAAGTGCAGAACATGAAAGTACAAGTGCACTGCGACATAACTATTGGACGAACAGAAGACGCCATTCGTTTTCATCGACAAGAGTAAGGATCTTATAATCTTAAAAACAAGGAAATATGAAAACAATTAATTGGAAAAACGCAATAGCAGCAGGTTTTATAGGAACCCTATTATTTGATGTCGTTGGATTATTGATTACAGGAACTTGGTGGGATATCCCCGCAATATTGGGAGCCAAAACCGGACTGGGACTGGCCTACGGAGTAGCAGGACATTATGGCAATGGAGTTTTATTGGCTATACTTTTTGCAGGGATAGCACCATCTCTTTGGGGACCAAAATGGTTTAGACCAATCATTTTTGTAACAGGCGAAATGATAGCCTTAGTATGGTTGTTCATGCTTCCCTTATTGGGCGCGGGAGTAGCAGGAATTGATATGTCGCCCATGACGCCGATTATTACTTTGCTACGGCATTTAGCGTACGCGGTTCCGCTGATCTTCTTTATCCAGTATGATTACAAAACTGTAATCCGAGCCTAATATTTGATTGTGATAAAAAGGGAATACCTCCCTTTTTATCACTTAATGAAAGAAATTAAAATTATGAAACAATCAAATAATAAATCCCACTCTGAAACTTCAGGGAAATTGGTTTCAGAGGCTAAACCCCAAAGACCTATTTATTGGAAACAGGTTTTAATAACCACTTTTACTGTATATCCATTACTTATGTTAATACAGTGGCTCTTAAGTTTACTATCTCCGATGCAAAGTGTACCCAAAGAATTTATTGTACTAGCCGCTGTTTTTGCTGTAGCATCTCTAATGGTTTTCCCCGTAATGCCATTAACTATGAAGCTTTTAGGACCATGGTTATACAAAAAATAATAAAATGAAAACAGATAAAATAACAAAAACGAATCAACTATTAGTTACTCAGACTGTTA
>RCNB010000441.1_pt1 | contig 28639 bp, 25 predicted proteins | sample 2041321 | NCBI WGS metagenome assembly RCNB01 (sample SAMN09708232, study PRJNA481090) | Marine sediment metagenome, whole genome shotgun sequencing project. | reverse complement strand
CTACGGCTGCTGCCTCTGTTGGACTCTTAGCCACTAGCACACTACATGCCAAAGAACAGAAAATTACCGCTAACACAAAATTAAAACACAATATAAACCATAGCGCATGTTATTGGTGCTACAATAGTATTCCGTTAGAAGCCTTTCTTAAAAACCTAAATGAACTAGACGTTAAGGCTATAGATTTGGTAGGACCCGAAGACTGGCCGCTATTAAAGAAATATAATATACACGCATCTATGTGCTGGGGCGCGGAAATTAGCCTTACAGAAGGCTGGAACGACCCACAGTACCACGACACATTAATTAAGAACTATTCTGAAATGATACCGAAAGTAGCAGAAGCTGGCTACACCAATCTCATTTGTTTTAGCGGTAACCGCAGAGGTATGGACGATACCGTTGGATTACAAAACTGCGTAAAAGCGCTTAAACAAATTATGCCCTTAGCAGAAAAGCATGGCGTAGTCATCCAAATGGAACTTCTAAATAGCAAAGTGGACCACAAGGACTATATGTGCGACCAAACTTCGTGGGGTGTAGATCTTTGTAAAGCCATTGAATCTGATAATTTTAAGCTACTATATGACATCTACCACATGCAAATCATGGAAGGTGACATCATACGAAACATACAAGAGTATCATACGTATTTTGGGCACTACCATACTGGAGGTAACCCGGGCAGACATGAAATAGACGAAACACAGGAGCTCTTTTATCCTGCCATTATGAAAGCGATTTTAGAAACTGGGTATACCGGCCATGTGGCTCAAGAATTTGTTCCCAGCTGGGAAGATAAACTGGCAGCTTTAAAGCAAGGGGTTACGATTTGTGATGTGTAGCTATTAGTTTGTAGCAAAGATGAAAAAGATAACAGAATTAAAAACGGAGGAGAAAAAGCTTAAAACCTTAACATACGCCTTAACGGGGCTTATTCTGGTTATTATGGTTGTTTGTATAGATTCCACCGTTAAAGACGGTATTGATTTTATAAGTTTTTTACCCATTTTCTTTTTGCCGATGCTTCTGGTAAATGTATTTAAAATCCGAAAGTTGACAAAGGAAATCAAAACTAGGGAATAAAGTGCTAGGGCTATTTTTCTAAGTTTTTTCAAATAGATTTCAAACAAAAAAAGTAGCTTGGCGCAAATACAATCAATGTTCTTGTAAGGCCTGCGCTATTTTCAACTTCCACTCTTCTTGCTTATCTAAATCTCTCGAAAAGTTAGTTTCGGCATCGTATAGATTTTGGAAATCGTCCAATTCTATATTTATTTCTCGATAAATGGATTTTACTTTTGCCTTTACATTCCCATGGGTAAATAGCTCATCGTCCAAACGTCTTTTCATCTCTCTTGCATAGAGCTCGGAGATATCAAAATGGAGTTGTTCATGACCCAAAATTACTTCGTTGCATAATTGGGGTTGATACCATGACTTGGTCGGATAAAAAAAAGTATCGATTTTAAAATCAACTTCTATATTTTCCTTGGTGCCGGAAGTAGAAAAACGGTAGGTAATTCCACTAGCTGTGATTGCTGCAGCTCTGGCATTAAGTGGTATATTTCCCTGAAAATTCTCCCAAGAAAGACGTGTATCGGAGCTCCATAAAATAGTTTCATAGTCCTGATTAGTTTGAAAACCCATCAACCCAAAGACTAAAAAAATAATGATATATCTTATAGCTCCCAATAAAAAGAAATTACTTTTTCAATATCTGGATGGAGACTATAATGTACCGGGCAGGTATTTGCGGTATGAACTAATATTTTTCTGCTCTTTTCAGAAATTTTTGAAGGAAGGTTGAGCACCACTTCTATCTTGGAAATTCTTCGTGGTCCGGATGCCATGTGCTTAGTAACCGCTGCAGTGGCATTTCTAAGGTCTATTTCTAAATCTTTAGCTTTTATTCCCATCATGGTAAGCATACAGCTTGCCAATCCTGTGGCAACGGTATCCGTAGGAGAAAAGGCCTGTCCCAAACCATTATTATCCGTTGGCGCATCTGTAACGAAGGAGTCTTTAGATTTCACATGAACACATGAAGTTCTTAATTCGCCATTGTACGTTACTTTAGCCGTCATACTATTCCAGTTGTTTTATTCTCATATCATCATAAGCCATAATATACGAAGCTTGATTAAAATAGCCTGAGCTGGCATCTTTTGAATAATCGAACTTATTACCATTATACTCGGTTGTTCCAATAAATTTGGCAACATCCATTAGGTTATTTTTATAGGCAAGTTTAAGGAGTACATCATAGGTCACATCAAAACCACGAACTGCATACTTGTCCGGCTCCTCACCAAATTTTTTACGATAACGTGATACAAAAGAATTACTGGAAACCTCTCTATATACAGATGGGTAGGTAAAGTTAAGATTTGATAAATGTGTACTTGAAATCACATCATCTTCAAACGCGTTATTATGATTTGTAGTAAACATCCTTAACCTTAGTTTATCCGTGCTTTCCTCAACATCTAAAAGTGAATTATGAAATGCATTTAAAATGGAAACAACACTAGAAATCAACTTAAAATTATCGGATTCTACAAACACCCAATTTTCTTGGGTCTCGCTTAACAAACTCCCAAGTTTTTCTCTGTTTATACCTATATTCTTCTCTTCCTCCTTTACTTCTACCACTTTGGCATCGGGAAAATTCTGAACTAGCAAATCTTGTGACAGCTTACTTTTATCATCAGCAATAATGATAATATTTTCATCCGTAAAATTACGTTTCACATAGTCAATCATGTGTTTTCTAAGCAAATTATCGTCAGTATAGGAGAAAAATACATTATTAAGACTGATGTCACTTTTTGCCTTCACAGGAGCTACTACAGGAACATTGTAATTAGATGCCTGTACCGCAACTTCCTTTAACGACAATTCATCCAAAGGACCAAATATGGCGTTGTATTCAGAAAGTCTTTCTTTAGATAAAATCTCTTTTGTTTTAGTGATATCCAATTGATTATCAAAGGTCTTTACATCAATAGAAATACCTAGAGCCGCTATGGAATCCAGTGCTACAAGTGCCCCTGAATACAATCCCAAGCTATACTTTAAACTGTTTCTATTTTCTATGGTCCAGGTCACAGCTTCCTTATCGCTAAGGTCAAGCTTATCAAGTCTAAAAGGCAGCATAAACATTACTTTAGGGCGATTTGCAGTATTTACGCTATCCAAGAGGTTTACCTTATCCAAAATAAGGGCATTTCTTACCTCAAAATCACCTACCTGTTCCTTTGGTAATTTTAATATCATACCGGCTTTTAGTCCGCTTTTAAGGTCTGGGTTCAAGCGTATCAAATCTGCCCAAGACATTCCAAACTTTCGGGTCAAACGAAACTCGTTCTGTTTAGGTTTTACCTCATAAAAAATATAATTATCCGTGTTTATTTCACCAGGATCCAATTCTGTTTCAGGGATACGGATAATCATACCTTCCTTTAATCCTCCCCTTTCGGTAATCTCAGGGTTTAAACGTACTATTTCGTCAGATTTCACACCAAATTCCTGTTCTAACCTATAAAAGTTCATTTTAGGCGGAACGGTATACGAAGTGTATAACTGCGTCTGTTGCTCGTCTACCGTACTTCCGGCAATTTTAGGCATTAGAAGCTCGTAACCCTCTGCCAAGTAATTTGTACTTTGAGAAAGTGTAGGGTTTAACACAAGCATACTATCGATGGTAATGCCATACTTGTGGGCGATACTCCACCTTGTTTCCTTTGGTGCTACCGTGTATTTTTCAAACGCATTAGGATCAATGGTATTTTCGTTTTCAACTAGCTTTTCATATTTTGGAATACGGATTTCCATTTTCTTCTTTAGTTGGGCGGCATACAGTTGTTTGTTGTACTTTTTAATTTCCTCCTCCGTTACCTCGTAGCGCTTAGCGATGCCGTAAAGTGTTTCTTTTTTTCTTACTTTATGTTTTAAAAATCCAATAGGTTCTCGTCTTATAACGGAATCCTGCATCACATTTGAAATCAAATCCTCAACACCAGAAGTATTTGTAGCAGTTATGTTCTTGGCTTCAGGTACTACCAAAATAGTATTTACGGCCAACTTAGAACCGTCCTTTATTTCCTTATTGTATTGAAGTATGCTCTGGGTAGAAACTCCGTACTTTGCCGCTACGCTTTGTACTGTTTCCCCTTTCTTAACCGCATGGGTCGTGAATTTTTGCGCCAAAAGATTGGCACTTGCTAATAAACAAAGCACTACTGTTGCAAAAAGTGTTTTTAAACTATATTTCATTTTATTCCCATTCTATGGTTGCTGGCGGTTTGGAACTTATATCATATACGACACGATTCACTCCAGGGACTTTATTGATGATGTCATTTGATGTTTTTTGTAAAAACTCATAGGGTAAATTCACCCAATCTGCCGTCATCCCATCCGTACTTTCCACCGCTCGTAAAGCTACACATTTTTCATAAGTGCGCTCGTCACCCATTACCCCTACACTATTTACGGGTAATAGCATGGCTCCGGCCTGCCAAACTTTATCATACAATCCCCAATCTCGCAATCCTTGAATAAAAATATGATCCACTTCCTGTAAAATAGCAACTTTTTCTCTGGTGATATCTCCTAAAATACGAATCGCTAATCCAGGTCCTGGAAAAGGATGGCGTCCCAATCGCTCATCGCCTACCTCCATACTTTTACCTACGCGCCGTACTTCGTCCTTAAACAACATTTTCAAGGGCTCCACTACCTTCAATTTCATGAAATCTGGCAAACCGCCCACATTATGGTGACTTTTAATAGTGGCAGATGGCCCTCCCGTACCGGAAACCGATTCTATAACATCCGGATAAATAGTGCCCTGTGCCAGCCATTTGGCGTCTTCTATCAAATGCGACTCATCATCAAAAACCTCTATAAAAACGCGACCAATAATCTTACGCTTGGTCTCCGGGTCGCTTTCTCCTGCCAAGGCATCCAAAAAACGTGCCGAAGCATCTACGCCTTTCACATTTAAGCCCATCCCTTCATACTGCTTCAACACGTCTTCAAATTCGTTTTTACGCAAAAGACCGTTGTTTACGAAGATGCAGTGCAAGTGCTTTCCAATGGCTTTGTGCAATAAAACCGCTGCAACCGTGGAATCTACACCACCGGACAAACCGAGTATTACCTTATCGTTTCCTATTTTTTCTTTTAGATCATCTACCGTAGAGTCAACAAAGGCATCTGGTGTCCATGTTTGGGCAACGCCGGCTATGTGTACTAAGAAATTCTCCAACAACTGCTTCCCGTCCGTAGAATGGTATACCTCTGGGTGAAATTGTATACCATACGTTTCTTCCCCGTCAAATTTAAAAGCTGCGTTCTCCACATCGTGGGTACTAGCAAGCAGTTTGGCGTTTTCTGGAAGCTTTTTAATAGTATCGGCATGGCTCATCCATACTTGGCTACCGATAGCTATGCCCTTTAAAAAAGGATGTTCTGATTCAACGCCAGAGAGATTGGCCCTCCCGTATTCACGAGTATTAGACTTCTCTACACTACCCCCGTTAAAATGCGCCAAATATTGTGCTCCGTAACAGACTCCCAATAGCGGTTTTTTACCTCTAATATTAGAAAGGTCTGGGTGCGGTGCATCATCTGCTCGTACCGAAAATGGTGAGCCTGATAAAATTACCGCCTTGTAGCTATCCAAGTCAGCGGGTACTTTATTATACGGTTTTATTTCACAGAAAATATTTAGTTCGCGCACCCGCCTGGCGATGAGTTGTGTATACTGCGAACCGAAATCTAAAATGAGGACATTATTTTGCATGGGCAAAAATAGGAATTTGAACGTTTTGTTAAAGTATCTTTTAGGTATATTTATCTTTTAAAATTAACAACGCTAATATGAAACATATCTCAGCAATAATTTTTGGAGCTGCCATCGTTATTGCAGCCTACTTTTTGGGTAATGCCTATGTGAATCGGGCAAATCCTCCGCAAATTATATCCGTAACAGGTTTGGGCAATGAAAACTTTACGTCTGATCTTATTGTCTGGGAAGGACAGTTTTCTGCAAACAATGGAAATCTTAAAGCTGCTTTTGAACAATTGAACAGCGATAAGGATATTGTGCGTTCCTACTTGGTCTCCAAAGGTATCGATGAAGACAATATCATCTTTAATAGCGTACAGACCACAGAGCAACGTGATAACAAATACGAAAACGGAAATTTCGTAGGTAGTACGTTTCGGGGCTATCAATTGACACAAACCATAAAAATAGAATCCCAAAATGTTGCAGTTATAGAAGGGGTTGCAAGGGAAATCACCGAATTATTAAATAAAGGAGTTCAGTTTAATTCGTATCCGCCAAGATATTACTATACCAAATTAGCGGATTTAAAAATAGAAATGATTTCGAAGGCCACGGAGGATGCGCGGCTTAGAGCGGAAAGTATTGCCCAAAATTCGGGTAGCGTGCTGGGTGATTTGATTTCGGCAAAAATGGGGGTGTTCCAAATAACCGGACAAAACTCTGGAGAAGATTATTCTTGGGGCGGTTCTTTTAATACCTCATCAAAAAATAAAACAGCTTCGATTACGATGCGATTGGATTATAAAGTGAAGTAATCTATTCGAATAATTCTTTAAAACAAAGGCTCATCTTTCAGTAAACGCAGCTCTTATGTGAAAAAGCAAAAAGCTTGGGAACCACCCCAAGCTTTTTCTTCAAAATCAAAAACCAACTAAAATGAATTATCACATGAATAATTCAAAATTCTTTTTCACAGCATTTTAGTATATAACAACTAAGTCTAAATTTACCCTACCTTTAATATTATATTTTACCTAAATATTTTTCAAATGACCCAGCAATTTTTGAACGAAGCCAAAGACGAACTGCAAAAAGCTCTAGTGAAAAAAGGGCATCCGTTCCGTTATTTCACCCTGGCTACGGTAGGCTTAGATAAGATGGCAAGACTACGCACTGTAGTGCTACGTAAAATAACGCAAGATTTAAAGTTGATTTTCTATACGGACAGGCGCTCCAAAAAAATTACACACATCACCGAGAATTCCAAAGTCAGCCTATTATTCTATCATCCGAAACTAATGCTCCAACTAAAAATTGAAGGTAAAGCTAGGATAGTGAAGGATGAAGACATGTTAAAAACATATTGGAACGGAATACAACCCAATAGCAGAAAGGATTATATCACCCAACAAGCACCGGGAAGCACTTTAAAAAGTCCAGATACAGTCGAATACCTAGACGAAGAAAACCATTTCTGTATGGTAGAGATAGAGCCGTTTAAGATAGAATACCTAAAACTAAAACGACCCAATCATCTTAGGGTTCGCTTTTCTAAAGACGATGATAAGTGGGATGGAGAATTTCTAGTTCCTTAAACTTATTATTTTTACAAAAGCACAGTTCTATTCCATACTATTCAAAATATCCTTGATATCAGTTTCCGTAGTATCTGGATTAATGAAACAGAAACGGCTTACAGTTTCATAGCCATCTGCAGTTTTCCACTTTGTAGGTGTTACCAAGGCGAAACCGGCTTCGTGATTTTTATAAGTCCAATTGCGATAGTCATCTGGCTCCCAACCTTTACGCCGGTATAGCACACAAGACAAACTGGGCTCTCGAACCAATTCCAACAAAGGGTGGGCAGCAATCAATTTACCCGCAGTATTGGCTAACTTTATTCCTTCTTCCACCGCCCATGCATATTTTTCAGTGCCATGGGTAGCCAGGGAATACCAGAGCGGCAAGCCTCGTAAACGGCGTGTCAATTGTATTTGATAATCAGAGGGGTTAAACCCGTGTGCTCCTTCATCCTTAAATATTTCTAAATAAGAACCTTCTTGGGAATGTGCTTCTTTTGCCTCCTCAGGATTCTTATATAGTACCGCTCCACAATCATAAGGAGAAAAAAGCCACTTGTGAGGATCAATAGTAACACTGTCCGCTCGCTCAATACCGTTGAATAAATGTCTAACGGATTTCGCCGCCAAAGCACCACCGCCATAGGCGGCATCTACATGAAACCACAATTGTTCTTTTTCACATACGTCCGCCACTCCCGATAAGTCATCTATAATTCCCGCGTTGGTAGTACCTCCTGTTGCTACTACGGCAAATACTCTGGCTCTTTCATGGGCATCCAGCCCATTGATTACGGACTGTAATGCGGCACCGGACATCGCATCCTCTGTTTCTACCAAACGAACATCTACATCTATAACCTTGGCCATAGCCTTGATTGAGGAATGAGCGCCAATAGAAGTAATCATTAAGCCCTTTACGTTTTGATTCTTGGAGTCTTTTCTCCATTTTTCACGAGCCGCCACCAAGGCAGAAAGATTGGCGGCTGTACCGCCACTTGTAAACACTCCAAAAGCAGGCTTTGGCATACCCGTGAGCGATACCAACCATTGCATAGCCTCGTTCTCACAAAAAATACCACCAGCCCCTTCCATCCAATAGGCACCATGAATACTGGATGCAGAAGTTACCAAATCAAACAAAATCGCTGCCCTTGTTGGAGCGGCAGGAACAAAGGCCAAATGCCTAGGATGGTCTATAGGCACCGTAGCCTTGACCAAAATATCACGGAACAACTCAAAGGCCTTCTCCCCTCCTATTCCGCTGTTTGTAACGGTTTCGCCCACCAAAGCGCGGAGTTCGGCCTCCGTTTTGGGTTTGCCTAATTCAGGGTTAGTTTTGGTGATTCGATTAATGGCATATTTGACCACATCTAAAGTCATTTCAACCATTTCTATATCTATGTCGTGCATTTTGTTTTGTTGTTAGTGGGCTCAGTCCAAAAATACACCTCTTTACAGCTTGTATACAAATAGATGAGTAAATTGGTCATAAGAGAACGGATAGAGATTCATTTCTCTACCCAGTATTTGATGCACCGATAGCCTAGCAAGAAACTTCGACTAGGTATGCTAGTGCAAATCAGGTTATCATGGTAAAACAACAAGGAATAAAAAGCGAAATTTAAATAACAAACTCTCGAGGTTACCCACCCCTAGCCCCGCCCAAGAGGGGAATAGCTTTTTATTATGATAAATCAATTATAAAAATAAGAAATCCCTATTCCGCGGTGAGGATTACGAATTCTTGCTTTAACGGATTCAAAGCTTTGAACAACATAGGTATAAGCGCCTCCCCATATTCCAAATAAAGTTCAGAAAAATTAAGGTTACGTTCTTGGAGCGATTTTCCAGGAAAGAGCTCGTTCTGCAAATCTGCTAAGCGGCTTACATGGTCTGCCAATTTATGCTTCTGCGCTTTCAATAAGCGCTTTTCCAGATGGTCCAGTCCTTTTTTCTGCTTCACTTCTTGGGCCTTTACTGCTCCTAAAAATGATTTGTCCGTTTGTTCCGCTACTTCATACAGTGATTTAAACTGTTCTTCCAACTGTTTTCTCTGGGGGGTAAAATCAATATTTATATTGGAAACCTGACGTATTTTTTTATTGATTAGCGTATTTTGTTTTAAGAAAACCTCCTCCAACGAGATATTAAGTTTATGTAATTTCTCCTTTTGTTTTTGAGTGATAACCAAAGCTGAGTTTCTAAGCAATAGCATAGGGAAGGGAACTTTCATCGCCTCAAAGGCTGTTTTTAATTCCAGCCAATAGGCCAACTCTCCGCCACCGCCTATGTAACAAAGGTTAGGTAATATTACTTCTTGATACAAAGGTCTGGCGATTACGTTAGGGGAAAATCGTTCTGGATGCGCCTGTAGCTCCTCCAACAATGCCTCTTTGGAGAATTTAATGTTTGTATCATTCACATAATACATACCATCTCGCTCTACGATTCGTTCACGTAATCCATCAATCAAATAGAAATAATTAATTTCCCTAGGGTTCACCTGCACGCCATAGTCGGTTTCCAACCCCTGCAATTTCACTATCGTTTCCGAAACCGCTTTATGAGCAGTTTGCTCCAGAATATCCTTTTTAGCGAAGGGTATCAACAAACTTTTTAGACGGGCATCGTCTCCATCTACAATAACTAAACCATAAGCTCCAAACAATTCATTGGCCAGATACCGCGTAGCTTCCGTTAAATTCTTGTGCTTCAAATAGGCTGCATCAAAAAGCGCATTTAAGGTTTTGGCGTTGATATTAGTTCCTAATAGATTCAAATATGTTGTGAGTACCTCTTCTAATCCGTCCGTAGTCAAATGCCCTACAGCGCCGGAGGCATCTTTGTTCCATTGTATTTTTTTTCCTTTGAAATTAAAGTAATTTATTTCCTCAAAGTCATGATCTTCCGTGGCCATCCAATATACGGGTACAAAATGCTGTTCCGGATATTTCTTTTTGAGCGTCTCACAAAGATTGATAGTAGAGATGATTTTATAAAGAAAGTAGAGCGGACCGGTGAATAGGTTTAGTTGATGACCGGTAACTACAGTAAATGTATTTTCGTCGGTTACTGCGGTAATATGCTGTTGGGTTCTTTTAGAGACCGTATAATTTTCATATTGATGCATCAATGCAGTCTGCAATACCTGCCTGTTCTCCAATGGAAAACTAGCCTTTTTCTCCGCTATTTGTTCTCGAAAATTTTCCAAATTCGGAAACCGATTATAAAACGGGGCTAGTTGGCCGTCCTCAGAAATATAATCGCAAATGAGCTTTGAAAAATAACCTGTGTTTCTAAAAGGCAAACAATCGATATCCATATGTACACAAAAATGAAAATAAATATAAAACGCTGTGTTATTTAAGTTCATAAAAGTACGTTAATTAGATGAAAATCGAGTTTTTAGGTAGATGAACAAAAAGGAAAACCCCACAACTGTATTTCAACAATAATTTATTAGATTTGAATCTACCGTTTATAAAAATGATTTTATGAGGAAATTTCTACTTACACTGCTTTTGCTCTTACCATTACTAGCCATTTCACAATTAAAATCCCCATCAGATTTTTTGGGTTATGAATTGGGCAGTCAGTTTACGCGTCACCATCAGGTACTGGATTATTATGAATATTTAGCAGTACAGGAACCAAATCGAATGGTTTTGAAGGATTATGGAATGACGAATGAACGCAGACGATTGGTATTAGCCTATGTTTCATCGACCTCCAATATGGGACAGCTAGAAAACATTAGAGAAGAGCATTTAAAAAATACGAAAGGGGCTGGAGAACCAGACAAAGCGATTGTTTGGTTGAGTTACAATGTTCATGGCAACGAGAGTGTTAGCACAGAAGCCTCCATGCAAACAATTTATGATCTATTAACCAAGAAAAGTGATTATTTAGAGAATACGGTGGTCATAATTGACCCATGTATTAACCCTGATGGTCGTGATCGTTATGTAAATTGGTACAATCAGTATAAAAACACACCCAATAATGTAGATCCAAATTCCAAGGAACATCATGAGGGCTGGTGGAGCGGCAGAAGTAATCACTACATGTTTGATTTGAACAGGGATTGGGCATGGTTGACACAAGTAGAAAGTCAGCAACGCTTAAAAGAATTTAATAAATGGCTACCTCATGTACATGTAGATTTTCATGAACAAGGTGTGGATAATCCCTATTATTTTGCGCCTGCGGCAGAACCTTATCATGAAGTGATTACCGATTTTCAGCGCGATTTTCAAAAGACTATTGGAAAGAACCACGCCAAATATTTTGATAAAAATGGATGGTTCTATTTTACTAAGGAAGTATTCGATTTATTATACCCCAGTTATGGTGACACCTACCCTACCTATAATGGTGGTATAGGTATGACTTATGAGCAGGGTGGTAGCGGCCGTGCCGGCCTCGGAATCATTACCAGCATTGGTGATACCCTTACCCTAAAAGACCGTATTGCTCACCACTATACTACTGGACTTTCTACTGTAGAAGTAGCTAGTAAAAATGCACAGCAATTAAATGACGAATTCAAGAAGTTCTATCAAAACAAAAACTTCAAATACAAAAGCTATGTCCTAAATGGCAATAGTGCCAAATTAAACGCCCTGGGTAGATTACTTGAACAGCACGAGATAGAATATGGATTTGGCACGAATAGCTCCGCTAAGGGTTTCGACTACACTACTGGTAAAACAGGCAGCATAAAGGTATCGGAAAACAGTATGATAGTCTCTACGAACCAATCAAAAGGTACCTTAGTAAAAGTGCTTTTTGAGCCAAAAGCAAAGCTTAGCGATTCCGTTACTTACGATATTACGGCGTGGTCCTTGCCTTACGCTTATGGTCTTGATGCCCTTGCATCAGAAAATAGCATAAGTCAGAACAAGAAGATGGTCGCAAGCTTAACTTCCGCCAATAAAATAAACGCAACTAACTATGCGTATGTTAGCGATTGGAACAGCCTTACCGATGCTAAATTCTTAGCGGCACTGTTAAAAAATGAGATTAGAGTACGTACAGCGCACAAGCCTTTTTCAGTTGATGGCGCTTCCTACAAACGAGGAAGTTTGATTATTACCTTGTCTGATAATAAAAATCATAAAGACTTCGTGGGGACACTGAAATCAGTGTTAAACAATCATCCAGAAATTAATTTAGGTATTGCTACCACCGGATTTGTTGATAGTGGAAAGGATTTTGGATCTAGATATGTAGATATGATTCCGGATACTAAAATAGCTATATTGGCCGGAGATCCAACTTCTACCCTGCGTTTTGGTGAAATATGGCACTTTTTTGAGCAACAATTAGAATACCCTGTTGCTGTGTTAGACGAAAGCTACTTTAACCGAGTTGATCTTTCCAAATACGACGTGCTGATCCTACCGGACGGACGTGGTTACGGCAGTTTTCTTAAAGAGGATATGACGAAAAAAATAACTGATTGGGTAAGTGCCGGTGGTAAGCTCATTGCAATGGGCGGCTCGATTGATGCGCTAGCAACCAATAAAAGTTTTAAAATAAAGAAAAAAGAAACCGAAAAAGATAGCACTGTAAATCTACAATCTTTTGATGTTTCCGAACGGGAGCGTATAAAATTCTCTATTACAGGTGCTATTTTCAAAACTACTGTTGACCCTACCAACCCTTTGGCCTATGGATATGATAATTCCTATTTTACACTAAAACTTGGCAACCGAAGCTATGACTATTTAGATGGTGGCTCTGCAGTATATCTTACAGAAGGCCAAAACAAACCCATCTCCGGTTTTGCAGGTAGTGAAGCCGTTAAGCAAATCAATGAGAGTTTGGTATTTGGAACACAGCAAATGGGCAGTGGGAAAGTCATTTATATGGTAGATAATCCACTGTTTAGGGGCTTCTGGGAGAACGGTAAATTATTCTTTGCCAATGCATTATTTATGGTAAACTAAAATGCAACATATATGAAAGAATACAAAGTTGAAACCCTTATTTATTACAGTAAAATTACGCTAGATACCAAGCATATTGCAAATTCATCAAAAGCGGAAATACAGGAAAAACTGAATGACTATGCAAAAGATGGGTGGCGTTTGGCTTCTACGGATGCTACCAATTTTGGTGCTGCCGTATATATCTACTTGTATTTTGATCGGTAGGGTTTTAGCACAGATGTGATTACTCATTATCTATTACAAGGGATTCAGTGAGTTACCTTATCAAAAACCCGCTTATCTTGCCAACAAATTTGAAGTTGTGTCGTTCTATTATCCATTGATAATCCCATGGATGAACGATGTAAAACCAAACTGGTATGGCGAACAATCAAGAACATATAGTCAAGCTTTTAGAAAAACTAGAGCTATTATTAAAAAAACAAGAGGGCTTTAATGCAGAGGTTAATGAACTAAAGAAGGATATTTTAAAATTACGAAATAGCCCTTTAGAGGAAGTAGATACACCCATTGAAGCCATAAGCGAAGAGAATCAACCAAAAGAGATTACAGTAGAAATACAAAAGCCAGTTGATTTTACTGCTAGTCCAATTGAAAAAGAAGGACCTATTCCAGCTCAAAAACAGGCTGCTATCCCTAAAAAAGGAAAATCAAACATTGAGAAATTTATTGGTGAAAACCTTATCAATAAAATTGGTATTCTTATTACTATTATTGGTGTGGTCATCGGTGCTAAATATTCCATAGAAAACAATCTTATAAGTCCGCTGACCCGAATTATTCTTGGTTATGCCCTTGGATTGGGACTTATAGGTTTCGGTATAAAGCTAAAAGTTAAATACACCAGTTATAGTGCTGTCTTGGTTAGTGGAGCTTTGGCCATCATGTACTTTATAACCTTTGCGGGTTATAGTTTTTACGAGCTCTTTCCTCAAGTTTTCGCATTTGGACTCATGTTATTGATTACCGTTTTTGGAGTCGTTGCATCCCTAAACTACAACAAGCAAATAATTGCCCATATAGGACTGGTGGGTGCCTATGCCGTCCCCTTTTTATTGAGCAACGATTCAGGCAACATAACAATTCTATTTAGTTATATCGCTATCATTAACCTTGGTATTCTTTTCATTTCGCTTAAAAAGTATTGGAAGGCACTGTATTATGTCTCATTCGCCTTTACTTGGTTGAGTTATTTGGTTTGGCGTGTCTTCTCCTATTCAACGGCTAATCATTATCAACTGGCGCTGCTCTTCCTAGCACTATTTTTCCTCATATTTTATGCGACGTTCTTAGGTTATAAATTGATTAAATCGGAAAAATTTAAGATATCAGATGTATTTATGCTCTTGCTAAATTCTTTTATTTTTTATGCTTTAGGATTCAGTTTACTCGAAGAACACGAATCAGGACAACACCTGTTAGGCGTATTTACCTTAGCCAATGCCGTTGTACATTTTGGGGTAACTACGATGATTTACAAAAAGAAGCTTGCAGACAAAAACTTGTTTTATTTGGCTGCTGGTTTGGTACTAACCTTTATCACTATTGCCATACCTGTACAATTGGATGGAAATTGGGTTACCCTATTATGGATGGCAGAGGCCGCTTTGCTGTTCTGGATTGGTAGGTCTAAACAGGTAAAGGCATACGAATATATGTCCTACCCGTTAATGATTTTGGCTTTCTTTAGCTTAATCCATGACTGGGGAAACAGCTACAATTCAGGGTATTATTCTGATGATTTCACTCCATTGAGAACAATTTTGAATAGTACCTTCTTAACAGGTATATTGTTTCTGGCTGCTTTTGGCTTCATTAACTGGGTTCAAAACAAGTATGTTTTAGTTTCAGCCAATGGCAAGAAAAGTGTTATCTCCAAAATTATGGTATTCACCATACCAAGCATCTTACTCTTTGTACTTTTCAGTACGTTCTATATGGAACTGGAATACTACTTTTCAAAATTGTTCTGGGCATCGGAAATAGCGATTCAGGATGCGGATGGTTATGATATGACCAACCATAATTACGATATAAACGATTTTAAAAGCATTTGGCTCATTAGCTATAGTTTATTGTTTGTTAGCCTATTAAGCCTTGTAAATAGTCTGAAGCTAAAAAACAGGGTGCTAGGCATTGTCACTTTGGTTTTGGCGATTATGGCCGGATTGGTATTTCTAGCAGGCGGACTTTACACCCTTAGCGAGCTCAGAGAAAGTTACCTCCACGGTACGTTGAACGAGTATTACAACATCACAAATTATAATATCTGGATTCGCTATGTGGCATTCACCTTTTTTGCTTTGTTGGTTTTCTCCATTCATAAATTAATACGACAAGATTTTCTGCGCATCAATTTCAAAATACCATTTGAGCTGCTAGTGCACACCAGTATTTTATGGATAGTTAGTAGCGAACTTATCAATTGGATGGCTATTTCGGAATTTGACCAATCTTATAAACTAGGGCTGAGTATCCTTTGGGGCGTATATGCCTTACTTTTAATTATACTTGGTATTTGGAAGAACAAGAAGTATCTACGTATTTCCGCCATTGTGCTTTTTGGTGTTACCTTGGTTAAACTGTTCTTTTACGATATCGCATCGCTTAATGGTATTTCAAAAACCATCGTATTTGTATCCTTAGGTCTATTACTTTTGATTATCTCCTTCCTATACAACAAATACAAACATAAAATTACTGACGAAAATGAAGCGTAAATCTATATCTCTATTCTTACTACTTTGCCCTTTGGCACTTTTAGCCCAGCTGAAGGAGTACAAGGTTCAAATCCCACTCAGTGCGGTAAGTGATACTTGGCATACCGTAACACTTCCAACATCGGTTTTTGATGAGGTAAATGACGATTTCTCGGATATCAGAATATACGGTATCACCGCAAAGGACACGATAGAAGTGCCTTATGTATTGCATTCCTCTGGTCCAACAGGTATAGCGTCTGCACTAGAATTTGAGCTAATCAACAGCACCTCAAACACAAGCGGTTATTTTTACACGTATGCGGTTCCAGTTAACAAACCTATTAATGCGATAGCGCTTTCTTTTGAAAATAAAAATTTTGATTGGAACGTAACCTTAGAAGGAAGTCAAGATCAAAAACAGTGGTTTACGATTCTGGAAGACTATAGGATATTGTCCATCCAAAACAAGCAAACTAACTATACATTTACGGAACTTACTTTTCCAGATGCCCAGTACACCTATTACAGAATCCATATAAAAACTGATGCTGTTCCCAAATTAAAATCCTCAAGTATACTCCTAAACAAGAGCGTTCCTGCAACATTTGTAGATTACAATACGGAAGACATCAGCATATCCCAAAAAGGAAAAACCACCAGCATTGATGTAAATCTGAAAGGCCGTTTCCCTACCACCTATTTGAAAGTGAACATAAAAGACGATTATGACTTTTATAGGCCCATTTCGGTTTCTTATGTAATTGATAGCGCAAAAACCGAGAAGGGATGGAAATACAGTTACCAGAATTTATTTACGGGTACCTTAACTTCATTAGAAAAAAAAGGTTTTTCATTTAAAAACACTATGCTAGGCAAGGTTCGCATCAGCATACAAAATTATGACAATCCTTCCTTAAAAATTGAATCCGTAAATCTAAAAGGATATTCCTATGAATTGATAGGACGTTTTACCGAGCCGGCTAAGTACTATTTGACCTATGGTAATCCCAGTGCCCACGCTCCTAAATATGATCTACAACAATCTGGTTTTGAGCTGCCTGAAAATAGTACTTCCCTTGCACTTGGAAAGGTAGAAAATATTGAAAAGCCTACTACTGCCAAACAAGCTCCTCTTTTTGAAAACAAGTTGTGGTTATGGGGCATAATGGGACTTATAATTTTGGTATTGGGTGGCGCTACCTTAAAAATGATGAAGGAGAAAGGGTAAATTAAATGTTAGACAACATAATAATTTCGTAAAGGAATAGTCACCTTTTAATGAAAAATGAAATCAACAATAAAACAACCTAGAGTTGTCACTCAAATCGTAGCAACCCAAAGAAATCGGGCTGGTGAAAATCCGGTCGCTCTGTACTCACCGGACTCCAGGTAAGGTAGTGTGGTTGCATGGTATCATCGCCACATTTATAAAAATTTGCATTGGCCGTCAACTGTGCCAATTGAAGCCCTTGATGATGAATAAAGACCGATTTGGGAATAACCACGGTCATTTCCCATGAATGATTCCCGCTTTTTTCTTCAAACATTTTATTTCCGAGAGATGATGCTATTTGTATTTCATTTTCTATCACCTCTTCTGGTACAAACACTCGCTCATTTCTACCAGGTCCATAAGCCAATTGAACTGTACCAATACAATTAAACTCAAAATTATAATAATTCCCAGTTTGGTCAGGATCAACAAAAAATTCTACGCAACTATCCCTATGCGTAGCCGAATTGGTTTCAGTCTGTTGCGCTAAAATATGATTCTCGTTTACATAGAACTTTAACCATATTTGGTCGTTGTCATGGGCAATTCTGAATTTGACATCAGGGGCATAGGAAAAAGTATCCCAATTTACCATGGGTATACCCTGTAGTTGTGTGTCTTTTTCGAGTATTACACCTATTTCTTTAATAGTACTGGAAGTAGGAGCGCTGATTTGTTTTACGAGCAGTTCTTTTTTCATATGGGTTTAGAAAAACAGTGTGAAAACGTAAAAATCAATACCATCGTCAAGAGACTGCGACCGATAGTTTGTTTAAAATATTTTAGTGGTTTCCTAGTAAAAATAGTGTTCAAAGCTAACAGACTGACTTAAAGTACATATTTTCTTTTACTGCAACACTAAACGATTGCTTATTGTAGAAGTACTTGAATTAAGATAGATTAGAATGTGTTTGAGCCTTTTGGCCTTCATTTCCCCTCCTAAAGCGCTATACCTCAAATAAAAATGGATGACAAATTCTCATTGGACTGTGCTTCATAAGCTAAAAATACACTTCTAACTATCGTTTTTTAAGAAACTGGTTCCCCATACAAATCAAAATCCGCTGCCTCAGTGATTTTTATATCCACGAATTCACCCTGTTTTACGTAATGCTTTGCAGCATCTATCAAAACCTCATTGTCAACATCAGGAGAATCAAATTCTGTCCTACCCACAAAATAGTTACCCTCTTTACGATCAATAATACAACGGAAGGTCTGTCCTATTTTTTGTTGGTTTAGTTCCCATGAAATTTGCGATTGTAATTCCATAATCTCGTTGGCGCGCTCCTGTTTCACATCCTCAGGAATATTATCCTCCAAGTTATAAGCATGGGTATTTTCTTCATGACTATAGGTAAAACAACCCAAACGCTCAAAACGCATTTCCTCTACCCATTGTTTTAAGGTCTGGAAATCTTCCTCGGTCTCACCAGGGTAACCAACAATCAAGGTAGTACGAATGGTCATATTAGGTACAGCAGCCCTAAAATCCTGTAATAATTTTGTGGTCTTTGCTTGTGTGGTTCCGCGTCGCATACTTTTAAGTATGCTATCCGCTATATGCTGTAAAGGAATGTCTAGATAATTACAGACCTTGGGCTCACGGTTCATCACATCCAACACATCCATTGGAAATCCTGTTGGGAAGGCATAGTGCAAACGTATCCAATCTATACCATCTACCTTAACCAAGTTATCAAGTAATTCAGCAAGATTCCGTTTTTTGTAAAGATCCAACCCGTAATAGGTAAGGTCTTGTGCTATTAAAACCAGCTCTTTTACCCCTTTTGCAGCAAGTTTTTCGGCTTCGGTAACTAAATCTTCAATTGGTTTACTTTTATGTTTACCGCGCATCAAGGGGATGGCGCAAAACGAACAAGGTCGGTCACAACCTTCCGCAATTTTCAGATAAGCATAATTTTTCGGCGTTGTGGTTAAACGCTCCCCAATAAGCTCATGCTTATAATCTGCTCCTAATGCTTTTAAAAGGCTAGGTAGTTCACTGGTACCAAAGTATTCATCTACATTTGGAATCTCCTTTTGTAAATCTGGCTTATATCGCTCACTCAGACAACCGGTGACAAAAACCTTATCTACAGTGCCAGCTTCCTTCTTCTGTACATACTCCAAAATCGTATTTATGCTCTCTTCCTTTGCATTGGCAATAAACCCACAGGTATTGATTACAACCACATTGCCTTCCTCCTCATGCACCACATCTTTATTGTTGGCTTTCAATTGGCCCATCAGTACTTCAGAATCGTAGACATTCTTGCTACAACCTAGCGTTACTACGTTGATTTTGTTCTTCTTAAGTGATTTTGTACGCATAGCTTTTTTTATGGGAACGGATTACCGTTTAAGGAGGTGCAAAAATACAATATGACTACCGAACAAGGCCTATTTCACACGATTTCTTTGATTTATACGTTAAACCATAAGGGCCATTAGGTGTCCAACACTAAAACTATAGTTATGAAAAATACAACACCTGTGTTTTTATTGATTATCGGCCTACTATCCATAGCCTGTTCCACTGATGCTGATACTGCAATCCAAGATGATTTTATTAGCGAACAAACAGCTACAAACCTGTATTTTCCACCATTAAATTCTACCGAATGGGAGACCACGACCTTGAATGAACTAAAATGGGACGAGGTTGCCGCTCAAGCATTATATACGTTCTTAGAAGAAAAAAACACAAAAGCTTTCATAGTGCTAAAAAACGGAAGAATAGCCGTGGAATGGTATGAAACGGATTTTACCCAGGACTCTCCATGGTATTGGGCATCGGCAGGAAAAACATTGACCTCGTTTACCACAGGAATCGCTCAAGAGGAAGGCTTTTTAGCATTGACGGATAAAAGTTCCGATTACTTGGGTGAAGGTTGGACATCACTCACCCCAGCAAAAGAGGGTTTGATTACCGTTTGGAACCAACTGTGCATGACTACTGGAATGGATGATACCCAAGGGGATTGTAAAACACCAGAATGTCTTACCTATATAGCAGATGCAGGAACACGTTGGTCTTACCATAACGCGCCGTATACCTTATTACAAGATGTGATTAGCAATGCGTCAAATACTGATTTCCACACCTATTTTGATTCTAAATTAAGAGACCGGATTGGAATGACCGGCCAGTGGGTTTCTACCAATGGCTCCAATAATGTGTATTGGAGTACAGCGCGCAGTATGGCGCGGTTTGGACTCTTAAACCTGAACAATGGGGTCTGGGATGAAACGACACTATTAGGAGATACTGATTATTTAGAGCGTATGAAAAATACTTCTCAAGACTTAAATAAATCCTATGGATATCTATGGTGGTTAAATGGTAAAGAAAGTGCTATGATACCGCAATCCCAAGTTGTTTTTGATACACCATTAATGTCTAATGCTCCCGAAGATTTATATGCGGGACTAGGGAAAAACGACCAAAAACTATACATCGTTCCCAGTCAAAATTTGGTAATTGTAAGAATGGGAGAAGATACTGGTGTTGCCACATTGGGGCCTTCCAGTTTTGATAATGAGTTATGGGGGTTGATAAATTCAATCATTGATTAGATATTAGGAAAATTACCCCAACGCGCTTGTAAGCAACAAATCAATATCGTAAACGTAGATTCTTGCTATTCTATTGATATCCCATAGGCATTTTCCTATTCTTAAAGGCCTTTTCATAAGCCGCTCCCAATCGCAGCAGTTCGGCTTCTTTCAGCTGTTTTGCAATAAAGGTGAGGCTTATAGGTTCTCCAGAATTTTTATAGCCCATGGGCACCGTCAACGCTGGATATTTGGCGACAGCAGCATAACCAGCATGGTAGTTATTAATGGATAGCACGGCATCCAAATCCTCTGTGTCCAGTACGGTATCAAAGAATGTGCGCCCGCTATTTTCCAACCGATGTTTTATCTCCTCCAAGCCTTTTGCACTTGTGCTATCGGCCAAAATACCATGGAACAAAGCTTGTCCGTATGGAATTCTTATCAGCGAGTCGGTAGCATTGAAAGCTACGGCATCCACAATATTCTTAATGTTGACCTTGTTAGCATCGGTCTTGGTTTCAAGATACTTGGGCAAATCGTTACGCATATCTATATTAAGAATACTCAGAAACCCTTCCATGGAAATTTCTGGCGGTGTAAATTCGATAATTTTGGCTCCCAAGGCTCGCATACGTTCTATGGTAGCCTTATAGATCGAGTCACTTTCTAGTAATGTTGAAAAAGCACCAAGGCGCATTTCCGTGAAGTCTTTAGGGTGTAAGCCAGCGGACAATATCCCCGGAAATTGATTATTGACAGACGTAATATCTGCCACATCATAACCCATCATTGCAGACAACAAAATAGCATTGTCCGTTATATTTTTAGTCATAGGTCCTGGTGTATCTAAAGTGCTAGAAATAGGCACGATTCCCGAGCGACTCAACAAACCAATAGTAGGCTTTAACCCTACCACCGAATTTTGACTACTGGGCGATAAGATAGAACCCGAAGTTTCTGTTCCCACGGCCGCAACTGCATAATTGGCTGCTACCGAAGTTCCACTACCAGAACTGGAACCACCAGTTTCAAACACACCTCTACCATAGGGGTTCATGGTCTGGCCACCAACCGCGCTATAGCCCACGGGACAACCAGAGCATAAAAAATAGGCCCATTCGCTTAAGTTTACCTTGCCAAGTATCAAAGCTCCTTTTTCCTTTAACTGCGTTACGATAAAGGCATCTTCCACTTCGTTATTGAGTAAGGCAACAGAGCCTGCCGTGGTATTCATCCCTTTAGTATTGATGTTATCCTTTAATAGAATAGGCATCCCGTAAACAGGATGTCGAGACTTCGGTGCGGTGCCATTTTTAATCAGTACGTCCAAAACTCTCGCTTCCTCAAGGACATTCTTGTTTAGCGCTAGTATTGTGTTTAGGGTTGTTTTATTATTTAGTTCGTATTCATAGATGCGATACAAGTAAAACAGCACCAAATTCTCATAGGTTAACAAACCATCCTTTATACTTTTTTGAAGCACAAAAATATTTTGCTCTAAAATCAAGGGTTTTAAGGCCTGATACGTTTCCTCGGTCATTTTTGAAACGGCATCATACAAGGGCAAAAAGACATCGTTCTTGTCCAAAACCTTGGACTGTATTAAACGATACCGCATGCGTTTTGTTTCATGATCGGCATTCGCGGCTACATCTGCTACATCGTCATACGGCTCCCAAATACGAAGCTTCTCAACCGTTTCCTTTGCACCTTGGTTACAAGATGCCATTACAACACAAAATAGCACTAGCAACAACTTCCTCATTGCTATTCTTTTTTAGAATTTTTCATTTTTTTCCAAACCTTAATGTTCCTCTGATTCATTCTTACAAACTCATCTTTTCCTAAGGATGCTGAAATATCCCTAGATTTTGTGGCGGATAAAACAGCGGTTGTATACCTCCCTAATTCAGCTTGCAACAAAGATTTTATACGGTAAAAATAGTAGGTCTCTCCGCCTAGCTCCAAGGCTTTGTTTACGTATTCTAAGGCTTCAGAAGTTTTGATACCCTGTTCTTGATAATAGCGAGCTATTTCATAATAGGTTTGCGGTGTAGGATCATTATCCAGCTTTTCCTGAATCTGCTTTTCCATGACCAAATAGGTGTCCACCACTATGGGTACCGTTATTTTAGTATGGGCCCATTGCCAATTCATGTTGGCAGCGTTATGCGTAATTCCGTCAAAAAAGATCATAAAATTCTCTTGAAAACTTAAGACTTTGGATGGTATGACAGCTACCCGTAGTGCGTCTTCAGAAGGGTCATATGCTGTTCTACCATCTCCCCAATGGGTCGTATTTTTATGAAAAACGATTTGCCATTCCTTCTCGGTCGGAAAAGCATAGAGCGCATAGGTTCCTTTTGGAAGCATATTTCCTAAAACACTGACATCCGTATCAAATGTAAGCTTGGTGGCTTCATTGGCACCAACCCTCCAAATACGACCATAAGGCACTAAACCGGGAAGGCCATCGAAATCATTTCCGAAGATTAGCCGTCCCTTGACCGCTGGTCTTGAATATTCAATATTAATTTTTGATAAACCTATTTGCTGCTCAATTTTAGCAAAAGGACTCGCTTTGGGATGTTCCAATTGTGCCCAAGAACCAATGGAAACACAATAAATTAAAAAAAATTGTATCGTTTTCAACCTTTTAGTGTAAAGAAAGAATCTACAAATTCGTACTTATTAAATACTTGTAAATCTTCTATGCCTTCACCTACTCCAATGTATTTTACAGGAATCTGAAATTGATCGGAGATTCCTATAACAACCCCACCTTTTGCAGTCCCGTCCAATTTTGTAACCGCTAAAGCAGTCACTTCGGTAGCTTTGGTAAATTGCTTTGCCTGTTCAAAAGCATTTTGCCCTGTAGAGCCATCCAATACCAGCAATACCTCATGTGGCGTACCTTCTACTACCTTTTGCATTACCCGTTTTACCTTAGTAAGCTCGTTCATCAAGTTTACTTTGTTGTGCAAACGTCCGGCTGTATCTATAATAACCACATCAGCATCTTGGGTTAGAGCAGAACTAAGCGTATCAAAAGCGACCGAAGCTGGATCACTACCCATTTGTTGTTTAACTATAGGTACCCCAACGCGATCCGCCCAAACTTGTAACTGATCTATAGCAGCTGCCCTAAAGGTATCTGCAGCTCCTAAAACTACCTTATAGCCTTGTTTTTTTAATTGAAAGGCCAACTTACCTATCGTTGTTGTTTTACCAGCACCATTAACGCCTACAACCATAATCACATATGGCTTTTTATCCTTTGGAATGTGAATCTCTGTAGCATCACCGGTATGAGTTTCGGATAGTAGACCTGCTATTTCTTCTCGTAAAATTCCATTAAGCTCGTCCGTACCCATATATTTATCTTTGGCAACTCGGGCTTCAATACGCTCAATAATCTTTAAAGTGGTATCCACACCAACATCGGATGAAACAAGGACTTCTTCCAGATTATCCAGCACATCATCATCTACCTTGGATTTTCCTGCAACCGCCTTACCAAGCTTAGAAAAGAAGCTTGTTTTGGTCTTTTCCAATCCTTTATCCAAACTTTCCTTCTTCTCAGAAGAAAAAATCTTTTTAAATAAACTCATTTTAGTATCGAATAGTTACTCAAATATAAAACTTAAAAAGCCCCTTTCGTAAGAAAGAGGCTTAATAACGTTTTAAAAAAGTTGTATTATTTCTTTGCAATCCAGGCATCTACCATATCTGGAGCCATAACCGACTCAACAAATACGTAAGCACCACTTTTTGGTGACTTTACCATCTTAATTGCTTTTGTTAATCTTTTAGAGCTTGTCTGTAAACTTGCTACGGTCTTCTTTGCCATGACTAATTATCTTTTATTGTCACTTCCGCTAGGGCGGAAATCAATTTATTTAATTTCTTTATGAACTGTCATTCTCTTAAGAATAGGATTGAATTTTTTAATTTCCATCCTTTCGGGAGTGTTCTTCTTGTTCTTGGTAGTAATATACCTGGACGTTCCAGCTTGTCCCGATTCTTTGTGCTCGGTACATTCTAAAATCACTTGTATTCTGTTGCCTCTTTTTGCCATCGTAATCTATAATTTTCGGGATTATTTTACTAACCCTTTAGCTTTTGCTTCTTTCAATACAGCTGAAATACCTTTCTTGTTGATACTTTTTAAAGCTCTTGCAGAAACTTTTAAAGTAACCCAACGGTCTTCTTCCGGAATGTAAAATCTCTTTTTAGAAAGATTTACATCAAATCTTCTTCTGGTCTTATTGATAGAGAAGGAAACGTTGTTTCCGAACATTGCTCTCTTTCCGGTAATCTCACAAACTTTAGACATTGTGTCGAATTTTTCTTTTAAACAGGGTGCAAATTTATATCATTTTTATCTTACAGCCAACATTCTACTTCACATTTTTAAAATTTCTTTTTGAAGCAACTCAAAGGCCTTGTTTACAGACTTTTGAACAATACGTTCTCTATGCGTACCCATTTGAAATTTTTCTGCAAATACACCTTTTGGCGAAGCTATGGCAATACACACGGTTCCTACCGCAGCATCTGAGTCTCCCTTGGCAGGACCGGCATTACCCGTTGTAGCAATCGCAAAATCGGTTTTCAATAGCTCCTGTACTCCAGAAGCCATAGCCACGGCCACCTGCTCACTTACAACAGAGTACTGGGCTATTATTTTTTCAGGTACCTTCAGCACCTTTATTTTAGTTTCTGTCGCATAGCTTATCACACTGCCTTTAAAGTAGGCAGATGCTCCAGGAATAGCCGTAAGCAGTGCTGCAATCCTACCTCCTGTAAAGCTCTCAGCAGTAGCCAAGGTTAGACCCTTCTCTTTTAGTAGTTTAGCTACTAACTCCTCTAAAGTTTCTTCATCTTCAGTGCCATATACAATAGCTCCGAGGAGCGGAAGTAATTTTTTATGCTCTGCTTCTATGGTCTCCATTAAAACATTATAATCAGGACCCTTTGCAGTCATTCGCAACCTTACCTTTCCTAAGTTTGGCAAATAGGCTAGTTTGACAAACGGAGGCAATTCGTCCTCCCAAGTTTCAATTTTCTGTGCAATGGCGCTTTCTCCTAATCCGTATGTAACAATAGTTCTGTGAATAATATGGGGCCGTTCGTAAAATGCCGCCAATTTGGGCAACACTTCAGCCATCATTAAGTTTTTCATCTCAAAAGGAACGCCGGGTAGGGAAATAAAGGTAGTATCGTCCTCATGAATCCACATTCCAGGAGCAGTACCATGTGCATTATGAAGTACTTCTGCGGTACTGGGCAAAAGCGCCTGCTTTCGATTTAAATCAGATATCGGGGTTGCTATATGCTTAGCAAAAAGCATTTCTACATGCGCTAGAACATTTTTATTCTCAATCAGTACGTCATTAAAGAAAGTACAAAACGTATGTTTGGTAATATCATCCTTGGTAGGTCCTAAACCTCCAGTAACGATAACAATATCAACCTTTAATTTTGCATTAGCTAAAGCACTGAGGATGTGTTCTTTTTCGTCTTGAACCGAAGTAATCTGATAAACAGAAATACCTATTTTATTAAGTTCTTTAGCGATAAATGCAGAATTCGTATCCACAATCTGACCAATGAGAATCTCATCACCAATTGTAATTATTTCTGCTAGCATTAGCAGTCAAAATCATTTTTCAACTCAGAAACTACCTGATGGATATCTGCGCTAAGTAGTGGGAAGATTCGTTTGATTTCTTCCATATTAGATTCGCTTTTACCAAGTGTTTCCATCTCTAAGGCCGCAGCACGGGTTTGCTCCATTCCCAACAAATCTACATTGGGCTTTATTTTATGCGCCAACTGATACACTTGATGATAATCATCCTCAACCAAAGCCTTTTCTAAAGCCAATAAATCTTCTGGAACTTCTTCAAGAAAAACAGAAACCACAGAATTTATAAAATCCTGATCCCCCTCTGCCATCTCATTAATTTTATCAAGACTATAAATCATTATTTAATTCTTACGTTAAAAAGTTCCTTGTTTTCTAAACTGCCGGAAAGATAGTCATTTGCTGCTACTTTCCCAACACCGGCAGGCGTACCCGTAAAAAGCACGTCTCCTTTCTTCAACATAAAAAAGGTAGAGACATAAGCAATGAGCTCATCTATTTTCCAGAGCATAAGACCTGTATTTCCAGATTGCACAATCTCGTTATTCTTTTTAAGATTAAAACTAAGGTCGTTCAAATCTTTAAAATTGGTTTTAGGCAACCATTCCCCAATAACAGCCGCACCATCAAAACCCTTGGCTTTTTCCCATGGCAAACCCTTTTCCTTCAAGGTAGTTTGTAAATCCCGTGCAGTAAAATCAATTCCCAAACCAATTTCATCATAATAGGTATGTGCAAAAGATGCCTTTATGTGCTTACCTACTTTTTTGATTTTGACCAAAACCTCCACTTCATAATGGACATCATTAGAAAACTCTGGAATGTAAAAATCCTGTTCTTTAGGCAGCACTGAAGAGTCCGGCTTTATAAACACAACGGGTTCCGTAGGTTTTTCATTTTTGAGTTCTGCAATATGGTCGGTATAATTTCTACCTATACAAATGATTTTCATCTCTCTTTTCTACTTTTTGGATATTTTAATACTAACGGCAGGTATCAAATTTTCTTTATTTTCCTTTAATTAAATAGCGAAGTCCAACCATTATCCTAGGACGTAATCCATGGTTCTATAATTTTTATTTTTTTGACACTCCACAACAAAAGTGAGTACAAAACGGTCTTGTACTACTTTATTTTCACTAAAAGAATTAAGAACTCGGGAATAGCATAAACTTTATGCTTCTAACACCTCGTCTAACTCAATTTAGTGTTTAGCTTGCTAAGTTTGATTTGTGTCAATACTTTTTTTGTATACAAGGGGAAATCGGCATTGAGTATCCAACCAAAATATCCAGGTTCCTTTTCTAGAACATCATGTACTTTCTTTCCTTTGTGTTTTCCGAAGGAAAAGATTTCATCGCCATGCTCATCCAGGGCTATAAAACCGGCAAAATCTACCGATTGCTTTCTTCTTGAAAATTCCGATAATTTCTTAATGTTATTTTCCAGTTCGGGATACGTGTCCAACTGTGAAAGCAAGACCTCGTACGTAGCATTGGTATCCGCGGCTGCACTATGAGCATCAGTCAAATCCTTATCGCAATAAAATTTATACGCAGCTCCTAGGGTACGTTTTTCCATTTTATGAAAAATGGTCTGAACATCTACAGAAACGGTATGCTTCATGTCAAAATCGATTCCAACACGTAAAAGCTCCTCTGCCAACAAGGGAATATCGAAGCGATCAGAATTGAATCCACCCAAATCGGCATCCTTTATAATTTGGTAAATTTCCTTTGAAAGGTCTTTAAACGTGGGTTCGTTGGCCACCTTTTCGTTGGATATACCATGAATTGCTATTACTTCATCAGGTATAATCATTTCAGGATTAACGAGCCATGTTTTGCTTTCCTTGTTGCCATTAGGAAAAACCTTAAGTATCGCAATTTCTACTATACGATCCTTAGCTACATTAGTACCTGTAGTTTCTAAATCAAAAAAACAAATCGGTCTGGTAAGTTTTAATTCCATCTTTGGGACTTTTAACAAAGATAGGATTTAACTAGTTTTTAAAAAGCGAAGCGGTGCTTAATTCTCAAAATCTGTAAAGTGGGACTATATTTCTCTGTTCGGATCCCAAGCTTCAAGATAATCTGCTACGGCCTTTGCAAACATA
>RCNB010000449.1_pt1 | contig 28652 bp, 24 predicted proteins | sample 2041321 | NCBI WGS metagenome assembly RCNB01 (sample SAMN09708232, study PRJNA481090) | Marine sediment metagenome, whole genome shotgun sequencing project. | reverse complement strand
TGCTGGTAAGGCCCACCACGGCCCTCAGCGACGTGCGAACCATACTCACCGAGTCAAACGTGTACACACGGCCCGTCGTCGACAAGGAACTGGTGGGGTACATCACGCTCAGAGACTTATTGACGGTGCAGCCCGAGCAGAAAGCCCAGGCACAGGAAATCAGTTAACACCCCTTCTCAAAGAGCGCCTCACCCAAGGCGTGCCAATCAATCCTTATCTTTATCACGCCCAACTGCCAAAACAGTGATATGAAGCACAGGGTCGCCGTCGTCAAGACCGATATAGGGGTCGGGGAGGCCACGAAGAGGGCCGTCGAGCTCCTGGGAGGCATAGACAAATTCGTTGAACCAGGTCAAGAGACCCTCCTCAAACCCAACCTGTTCACAGTCAAGGGACCCGAGACAGGCGCCACCACTGACATGCGGGTGGTCCTCGCCATCCACGAGCTGCTCAAGGAACAGGGGAGCAAGACCGTTCTCGGTGAATGCCCCGCGACCGCGTCTTACACACGACCCGACGTGGTGTTTGACGGGTTGGGTGTAAGAAATCTCTGCGAGGAGAACGGGATCGAGATAACCATGCTTGACAGGGAGCCCCCCGTCAAGAGAACCATAGAGGGAGTGATCCTCAACGACCTCTGGTTCCCCGAGACGGCGACCAAGAACCCAGTCATCAATTTCCCCACCCTCAAGACCCATGTCCTGACCACGCTCACATGCGCCGTCAAGAACCTGTTCGGCCTCCAGCAGGGGGGCACCAAGGCCCACCACCACGTCCACGTCGGCAACGACTCGGAGGCCTTCAACCACCTGCTCCTTGACATCTACTCTGCCATCAAGGACCAGGTCAAGCTCCACGTGGTTGACGGCCACGTGGCCATGGAGGGAGAGGGGCCAGCCTCCGGTGACGCGGTTGAACTGGGGCTCATAATAGCCGGGGGGGACGCGGTGGCCGTTGACATGGTGGCGGCGTCAATCATGGGGTGGGACCCGGTCAACGAGGTGGGGACAAATCATCTTGCCATCCAGAGGGGCATCGGCCCCAGGGGAATGGAGGAGATCGAGGTTGTTGGGGAGGCAATCGAGGACGTGGTCCACCCGATGAAGAAACCAGAGGGTCACCAGGACGGCCAGATGTTCATAGACATCAGGATGCCCATCTTAGTGGATGAGGACAAGTGCATCGCCTGCGGCATATGCGCAAAGGTGTGCCCCGCCCAGGTAATCACGATCCACAAGCTCCCCGAGTTCAACATGGACAGGTGCATCCAGTGCTTCTGCTGCGTCGAGCTCTGCCCCCACGGCGCATTGAAAGCCATAAGGCCTGATGAATAATGTGTATCTTCTGCCATATAGTCGAGGGCGCTGCGCCCAGCCACAAGGTCCACGAGGACGAGCACACCCTCGCGTTCCTGGACATCAACCCGGTGGCGGACGGCCACGTTCTGCTCATCACCAAGCACCACCAACAGTTCGTGGAGGACCTCCCCGAGGAACTGTACAACGCCCTCTTCGACACCCTCAAGGGGCTTGTCAAGCCCATACAGGTGGCATTCGACGCCCCGGCCAGCAACATCTTCATCAACAACGGCCCCAACGCGGGCCAGTTAATACCCCACGTCCATATCCACATCATACCAAGGCCCAAGAAGACTGGGATGAACATATTCAGCGGCACCGCCAGGTTCAGGCCCAGAAACAGGGAGTACTTTGAGGAAATAGCCCAAAAGATAAGGGAAGAAATCAGGCGGTGAGGTACTCCGGGAACGGCCAGGCCACGAGGCTGCCGTCCAGGGTCTTGACGTTACTGAAGCCGAGGCCCCTGAGAGTCCTCTCCACGTTGTAAGCCCTTACGCTGATGAGGCAGTAGATGATGATCTCCTTGCCTTCCGGTATCTCGGATATGCGCCTCTTCAGGTCCACCAACGGGATGTGAAGGGTCCGCGGGTCCTTGAAGTGAACGGCGTCATACTCTTCGTCCCGCCTGACGTCCAGGAGCACGAACTCGCTGTCTCCGTCCAGCCTCTCCTTCAGTTCAATGGGGCTGACCCCGTGAACCAACCCGTGTACCTTGTTCCTCATGACGTTGGATGCGTGGGCTATCGCGTCGATGGCCGTGCTATACGCTGGGGCGTACCCCAGGTCCAGGTCCGCTATTGATTTCAGGTTCGAGCCGAACTTCATGGCGGTCGCCACCACGTCGATCCTCTTGACACCGTCACCCTCGCCCACCACCTGGCAGCCCAGAACCCTGCAGCTCACCCTGTCGGCGATGAGCTTGATGACGGTCCTCTTGTTGCCAGGGATATAGCCGCTGTAGTCAGCCCTAGGCACAATGGCGGTGACCACATCGTAGCCAAGCTCCAATGCCTTCCTCTCGGTGATACCCGTGGCGCCGCAGTTCCAGTCAAGCACCTTGAAGACGGCGGTACCGTTGACCCCCTTGAAGGAAACCCCCCTGCCCATGATGTTGTCGGCGATGATCCTTCCATGCTTGTTGGCCGTGCTGCCGAGGGGCGCGAATATCTTCTCACCTGTCAAAAGATGAGTGGACTCGACGCAGTCACCCCCAGCGTAGATATCGGCGTCACTGGTCTGCATGTACTCGTCCACCGCGATGGCCCTGGTGGGGCCGATCTCAAGCCCCGCCTCAACGGCCAGCTCAGTGTTGGGCCGGACCCCGATGGCTATAACCACCAGGTCTGCATTGATGACCCGCCCATCCGCGGTTTCTACAGCCTTTACCTTCCCGGTTCCATCATCTATCATCCTCGTGACTGGACTCCCCTTCACGATGTTGACGCCCATGCCCTTGAGGTAGTTCTCCAGCAGAAGCCCCATCTCAGTATCAAGCAGGTTCGACACAATGTTGGGCATCATCTCTATGACGGACACATTGCAGCCCCTTGCCACGAACGCGCCGCAGCTCTCCATACCGATCAATCCCCCTCCCACGACCGCCACGTTCTTAGCGCCCATATCAACGGCGGTCCTGATGGCCTTGGCGTGGTGGGGGTTGTAGAGCCTGTGAACACCCTGCAGCTCCGTGCCCTCCATCCGGGGCACAAAGGGCCTCGCCCCAGTGCCCAGAACCAACTTGTCGTACGGGAGGTCCTTGACCTCGCCCGTCCTCAAATCCTCGACGGTGACGGTCTTTGCCTGCCTGTTGATCCGTTTGGCCTCTGTCTGGTCGAGAACTGTGAAGCCCCTGTTCTCCTTGAAGTAGACGGCGTCCCTGATTGATGCGCCCCCCAGGAGGTCGTTCCACTCCTCGATGACGTTCTCAATGTAGTAAGGCATACCGCAGCCGGCGTAGCTCAGCAGGTCCTGCCTCTCAATAACAGTGATCTCGGCCTCAGGGTCAAGCCTCCTGAGCCTGGCGGCGGTCTTTGGCCCCGTTGCGACGCCGCCGATAATCAAAATATGCCTCGACATGGCAGAATGAAGGGATAAAGATACTTAAAACTGCGTTGAAAATCAGAGGATGGAGAAGAAGCTCCTCAGCCTGTCCTCCATGGCCTTCCCCATGGCGTAGGTGTTGTGCCCCACCTCATCAAACAGCTCCAGCTTGACATCGCCACCTGCCTTGGTCAACGCCTCGGCCAGCATCTTGGCGCTTGTGTCAGGTGGAATGTTATCGTCCTTTGCGCCATGGTAGATTATTGTCCTCGGTAGGCTCGTTCCCTTCTCCAGTGCCTGAAGCCCCGGCATGGGGTCGTACTTGATGATGCGCTCGATGGCCGCATCGTCCGGCGTGTCCTCGGGGACCCCGTAGGCTTTCAGGAGAACATCCTTGAACTTCTGCTCCCTGACCACCGATGACAGGTTCGCCACGGCCTGCATCACCGCCACCGCCTTCACCTTACCCGCAAAAGGCCCTAGCACGCTGTTCCAGATAATGGCCCCTCCAAGCCCCCCGCCCATGAACCCTAGGCGGCCGGTGTCCACGCCATCAACCCCCTCAAGGTACTTGAGGAGCGCCGCGTTGGCCTCGACGCTGCAAGGGTTCCCCCAGTGGTCCCCGCAGGCATGTGAACTCGCTACAACGCATCCAGAGCCCTCCATGGCGGCCCTCAGGAACGCCGCCTTGCTTGGCGTGTCAAGCCAGTCGGACTCCCCGTCCCTGATATAGCCCCTTGCCCCGTGGTGGTGGATCAGCAACGGGGCGGGCTTCCCCGGGTCGAACCCCGGTGGCGTCCAGATGTAGCACCACTCGCCCCCTACATTGAAGTAATGTTTCTGCTCTCCTTTCTCCAGTTTCATAATTTACCATCATATGCGGATACTAAAAACACCTCTGAGGCAACCTTGAAAAAAGACGGAGTAACCATCATAGTCATGTCAGACATTTTCGAGCCATACATGATCAGGGACATGCTTGTGAGGAACCGCTTCATGAGGAGCGCCACCACCAGCGCCTTCTCTGACGAGAACGGCATAGTCAACGACTCCATCATCAAGCACTACGAGCGAATGAGCAAGGGAGAGTGCGGCCTCATAATCAAGGGCCACCTCTACATCATGGACAACGGCAAGGCACACAACGGCATGGCGGGCATCAGCAACGACGCCCAGATACCCATGCTAAAGAAGCTCACGGACGCGGTGCACCAGCACGACGGCCACATCGCGGCCCAGATCAACCATGGCGGCGTGGTCCATGTGCCCGACAGGGCTGGACCCAGCGTGTACGGCGAGGACAACTGGACCGCCAGGGCGTTCAGCGGGGACGAGATAGAGGCAATCATCGAGGGCTACGGGGACGCGGCCGAGAGGGCCATGCAGGCGGGTTTCGACGCCGTCCAGATTCACGGTGCCCACGGTTACCTCATCAGCCAGTTCCTGAGCAAGCACGTCAACAAGCGCCAGGACAAGTGGGGGGGCAGCATGGAGAACAGGATGCGGCTCCTGCTTGAGGTCTACGACGAGGTGAGGGGCAGGCTGGGGAACGCTCCGGTGCTAGTCAAGATGAACAGCGACGACTTCAGCCCCGACGGTTTCACCATCGACGAGTCAGTCATCGTCGCCAAGACCATAGCGGCCAAGGGAATAGACCTCATCGAGGTGAGCGGCGGCGGAAGGGGAAGACAGATAGACCTCAGGGCGAGGGCAAAGAACCCGGATTACCCTGAGCTGGACTTTGGGGGACACGCAGTCAAGATCAGGGAGGCAACCAAGCCCACGCCCATGGGGCTCGTCCACGGCTTCACCAAGCTGGAGACCATGGAGAAGGTAATCGAGGGCGACCTCACCGACATGGTGAGCATGAGCAGGCCCTTCATAAGGGAGCCCGGCCTCGTCAAGAGCCTCAAGGGGGGCGCCAAGGGGACAACGTGTATCCGCTGTGACGCATGCAGGGCCAACTTCGGCGTCGCTATGATGCAGTGTCTTCTCGAGTGATCCCCAACACCTTCTTTAAATCGGACCAGAAATCGATGAGCCTCTGCTTATCGATCCCTCCGGGGCCTGTAACCCCGTTGGGGAAGAGGAAGAGGGCCAAGACGAGGAAAACCAGAGGGAACAGTGCCTGCCAGTTCATTATCGCTAGGCCAAATATATTGAAGAAAACCCTGTTCAGGAACTCCTGGGCCAAGGCGACGAAGAGGCCGCCGATGATTGCCCCGTATATGTTATAGACGCCTCCCAGGATGGCGCCGCTCATCACGGAGATAATCATACCGTCAGGTCCTCCCCCCGCGCCACCGCCGTGAATGGTCATGATGCTGCCGACGATGGAGGCGAGGGCGCCGGAGACGAACCAACTTGCGTAGTGGGCTTGGGAGGTGTTAACCCCGATCGTCGCCGCGAGGCCCTCGTTCTCGGCCACGGCCCTGAGGCTCAGCCCTATCTTGTTCTGGGTCAGGAAGTACCTGAGACCGATGATGAGCAGTATGCACGCAGCGGTACTCATGATGGCTATCCCGGGGATGCCGTTGTAGTTGAAATCGTAGCCGCCCAGGTTGTACCCTCTAGCCGCCTCGCCAGCCCCGTACCTGGACCAGTAGTTGAAGATCAGGTAGAAATATGGCAGAACCTGCGCGATCACTATGAACGTGAGGGTCAGGGTGATATCCTGGTAGCCACCGTGGCGCCTGATGGGCTTGACTATGAATCTGTACAGGGCCACGCCGAGGAGCCCGCCGAACAGGGCAGCAAACGGCCAGGTGTCATACGGGTTAAAGTTGAAGAACCTGGTCAGGTAGAAGCTCACGAGGGACCCCATCCCCGCGTAGCTCGTGTGGGCAAAGTTGGGGAAGCCCTCCATCATGAACGTGAAGCTGAACCCTATGGTGAGCATGATCATCAATGCCACGTTGATAAGAGTGTCCACGTCGAATGGGAGATCAAGGGAGCCCTCTGACCGGGGCCTCTGACCCGGGTAGTGGTCGGTGATGGTGACCCTGGTGTGGTTGAATATTCGGAAAAGCTCTGTGCGGTTGGCATCAATATCGTGCTCCACGATGAGGGTGAGAGTCCTGGCGCTGTTTGAGCAGTTCCAGTAACCGACGTAACCCGTGCGATTACCTGATTCACTGATCCTGTCGAACCCGCTGTACATCATGTAGTGATCATGTAACGACGCGTTGACGGGCTCCCCGAAGCTGTAAACGGCCTCCACATCTGACTTGTTGTAGCTCACGTACGCCGCCACGCTCATGTTCATGGGCATCAAGTCGTCCCACGAGAACGCCATGTTTGGCAGGTGGGTCTCGTTCTCGTACCTGACCCTGAAGGAGTAGCCCTCCTCGTAGCTGAGCCTGCGGTCCCCCAGCTTGCTGTAGTTAAACCTCATCCCCCTGTCGCCCTCAAAGTTAACGCCCGCTCGGTTGTACCACTGGGTCTCCTCCTCGATCACCTCGTAGGCAAGCGGGTTCATGAATTGGTTGGCGGCGGTGATGAGCAACGCGGCTGCCAGGATCACGATGAACATGTTGCGGCTAATCTTGTCCCCCATCACATCACCCCTATATGTACTGCAACACCGACCTCGGGTGCCTCCTCTTCAAAACCTCGTAACGCACGCACAGCTTGTATAACGCCCACAGGCCCAGTACCCAGAAACCCAGCGTGGGGGTCATGGGCATGTAGAACAAACCAGGTGCCCCCGGAAGTCTAAGCCTGTACAGCCACAGGTGGGTCAGGTAGAAGAACAGCGGCGTCCTCCCGAACTGGTTCAGAACCCCGCTTAGCCCTTCATTGAAATCGGCCCTGTCCTGATGCTTCAATGCATACGACATGAACAGGCACATACCGCCGAGGGTCCATAGGAGGAACGCCTGACTGGGAGGGTACTTGCTCACGTAGAGCCAGTCAACCAGTGACCATCCCTGCCGGGGCAACAGGTTGCCGTAGCCGTTGATCCCCCTAACAAGAATGAATAGTCCTATCGATGCCCATCCAATCTTTCTCAGGGGCTGCTCGAGGCCCCTGATCTGCTCGGGGGAGTAATCGCTGATGGTTGACCCGAATATCCATCCGAGCCCCATGACGCCTATCCACGGGAAGATGGGGTACAACCCGACCCATGGCCTCATCTCGAAGTTGGGCTCGTGGAGAATCACCCTCAGGTAGTGGCCCCAAGCCACGTCGTTGGGGATGAAATCAATGTTCATGAAGTTGTGGTTGAACACTATGAAAAGGCTAAGAGCTAGAATGACCCAGTTGGGCAGCCTCCTAGCCACGCTGAGTATGATGAAAGATACGCCGATGCACGCGATGACGCCGAAGTACGCCCATGGGGTGTTGCCGAAGGCCTTGGACACCAGCAGCACCTCGGCCACAAGGAGCACAACTCCCCTGATTATCATCCTGCCGCTGATGCTTAGCTGGGACTCGCCCCTGCTCACCCGTTTGATGGTGGACAGAGCCAGCACGGTACCCGCCAGAAAGATGAAGGTAGGCGCACAGTAGTGGCTCACGAACCTCACGAGGAACCATGTGGTGTTCAGGAAGGGTCGCATAGCTCCCTGAACCCCCTCGCCTCCCTGGTGGAACCTGTTCCAGAAACCTGAGACATGGTCCCAGGCCATTATCGCCATAATAAGCCCACGGGTGTAATCTATGAACTGGAGCCTACTCCCTGACTTGGAGCCCGTGGAAGCCATAAACAGTAACCAATGGTGAGTTATTTGAGGTTTTACAAGGATACACCCTGCAAAAACATGAGCCTTTATGCACGCTGTCCCTGACACCAATTAAATACGTCTTTCATCAAGTATTCAACGTTCAATCCTGATGAAAATAGGTGATATGCAATGGTAATTCTAGAAGAGCCCATCAAGGGCGTAAACAAGATCAAGAACTACGTCGACGGAGACTGGGTGGAGTCCACATCGGAGGAGTACAGGGACATAATCAACCCAGCCACATTGAAGACGGTAGCCAAGGTACCCCTCGGCAACGCCGAGGACGTCAAGGCGGCGGTTGACGCCGCCAGCGATGCCTTCCCCGGCTGGAGGCGCACGACGCCGCTCACCCGTTCAAGGTACTTCTTCAGGCTCAAACAGCTCCTGGAGGACAACTTTGAGACCATCTCCAGGGTTTGCACCATGGAGCACGGAAAGATCATCGACGAGAGCCGCGGGGAGGTGCGCAGGGGCATCGAGAACGTTGAGGTCGCCGCTGGAATACCCAGCCTCATGATGGGTTACAACTTGGAGGACATCAGCAGGGGCATCGACGAGATACTCATCAAGCAGCCCATGGGCGTCTTCTCCTGCGTAGCCCCATACAACTTCCCCTTCATGGTGCCACTATGGTACCTGCCCACCGCCGTCGCGACGGGCAACACCTACGTGTTGAAGCCCAGCCCCTGGACACCCCTCAGCATGATGAAGTTCATGGAGCTGGTAGACGAGGCGGGGTTCCCGCCAGGGGTCATCAACCTGGTCAACGGAGACGTTAAACCGGTAACAGAGATACTGGCGAACCCCAAGATCAAGGGCGTCAGTTTCGTAGGATCCACCAAGATCGGCAGGGACATAATCTACAAGCAGTGCGCATCCACGGGGAAGCGGGTGCAGGCACAGTGCGGCGCCAAGAACCACCTCATAGTGATGCCTGACGCTGATGTCCCATCAACCATCTCAAGCCTTCTGTCCAGCTTCTTCGGCAACACGGGTCAACGATGCCTCGCAGGTGCCAACCTGGTGCTCACGGAGGAGGACCCGGGTTTCAACGATAAAATACTGGGGCTCATCAAGGACGCCGCGGCGAAGATCAAGATGGGGTACGGACTAGAGGAGGGAACCCAGATGGGCCCCATGCAGAACGAGCGCAGAAAGAAAGGTGTGGTGGGCTACATAGAGAAGGGGTTAACCGAGGGCGCCTCACTGGAACTCGACGGGCGAAGCTTTGACTCATCGGGTTACCCTGAGAACTGCTTCATAGGGGCAAACGTGTTCGAGGGCGTGACGCCCGACATGACCATAGCCAGGGAGGAGATCTTCGGGCCCGTGATGAGCGTCATCAAGGTGAAGGACCTGCGCGAGGCCATAGAGGTCACAAACAGGAGCGTCTATGGTAACGCGGCCAGTATATTCACGTCAAGCGGCAAGAACGGCAGACAGTTCCAGTACGACGTGGAGTGCGGCAACATCGGCGTGAACATAGGCACAGCGGCACCCATGGCCTTCTTCCCGTTCAGCGGCATGAAGGACAGCTTCTTCGGGGACCTCCACGGACAGGGCAGGGACGCAGTGGAGTTCTTCACCGAGAGCAAGGTAGTCATCCAACGGTGGCCCTAGGTGCTGAGAACCACCAGCCAGGTCCTCTCCCTCCACTCAAATTTAGAGGAAACACAGTCCAGCCAGTACATTGAGCTAGCAAGGCGGTTCAAAGTGCACGAGGAGACCTTCAGCGGGTTCGCCAAGGAGAACCTACGCCACCGGGACATGGCGCTGAGGGCCTACAGGGAGGGCGTCACCGACGCCTTTGAGGTGGGGTTCCTGGCTGAGCCCCTGAGCCCGGACGACTACGGGTTAAACGAGACCCCAGGTGACCTCAGGGGAGCCCTCAAAACAGTCATCAACAACGAAGAGACCGCCATCAGGCTCTGCCTCGATGTCGCATCCAGCTCAAGCGAGCTGATCCCAGACCTCCCAGAGACATTTGAGAGGCTGGTTAAACGGAAAAAGAGGAGAATTAACCGGCTAGAGGAGTTAATGGAGCGGCTCTAGACTGTCGCCTTGTCCGCTATGGCCAGGACCTCGTCCAGCACGGCGATGCCTTCATCGATCTCCTTCTCGGTGACGATGAGGGGCGGCGCCACGATGAAGTGGTTGATGATGTTCACCAGGTAGACCCCCTTCTCCATCGCGGCCGCGCTTATCTTCTTCTGCACGGTGGGCAGGAACTTTTCCTTCCGGGTCGCGAACGGCTCCTTGGTCTCCCTGTCCTTCACAAGCTCAACGCCCCAGAACAGCCCCTTCCCCCGGACCTCGCCGATGGACCTGTGGGACTCCATGAGCTCCTTGAGCCTCTTCTCCATGACCTTGCCCATCTTGGCCGCGTTCTCCACGATCTTCTTGTCCTCGTACTCCTTGATGGAGGCGAGGGCGGCCGCGCAGCCCATGGGGTGCATGGCGTAGGTCTGGCCGTGGCTGAACAGGTTGCCCGGCTGGTCAAAGTGGTCGGCTATCGCCTGGCTGGTGATGGTGGCACCCACCGGGAGGAACGCGCCGGTGATGCCCTTGGCCATGGACATGATGTCCGGGGTCACGTCCCAGTGCTCGATGCAGAACATCTTACCCGTCCTGCCGAAGCCCGACATCACCTCGTCCGCGATGAGGAGAACCTCGTGGTCGTCACATATCTCCCTGAGCCGTGGGATGTACTCGTCAACGGGCACCAGGATACCGTTGCTGCCCACGATGGGCTCAATTACCACTCCGGCGACGGTCTTCGGTCCCTCCATCCGGATGATCTCGTCGATGATCTCGACGCAGGTGACACCGCAGCCGGGGTACTCCTTGCCGAAGGGGCACCTGTAACAGTAACAGTCCGGTGCCCTCACCACTCCAGCCATGCCAACGGCGTGCTGGGTCCTAGGGTCACCTGTGAGGGCTATCGCCCCGGAGGTTGCCCCGTGGTACGACCTGTACCTGCTGATGAACTTGCCCCTACCGCTGTACATCCTGGCGATCTTGATGGCGGCCTCGTTTGCCTCGGAGCCGCCGTTGGTGAGGAAGCTCTTCACGAGGCCGTCCTGTGTAATCTCCTCCAGTTTCTTGCCCAGCCTCGCCGCTGGGACTGTGCCGAACCCCGGGGCAGCGTAGCACAGCTTGTTTGCCTGTTCGGTGATGGCGTCTATGACGGCCTGGTTCCTGTGGCCCAGGTTGCTGCACATGAGCTGGGATGAAAAGTCCAAGTACCTTTTCCCATCGAGGTCGGTCAAGTAGCAGCCCTCGCCGGACTCCATTATCACCGGGTTCCACGTGTTCTCGTATCGCCACGTCCCGTAGACGTACTTTTTCTCCATCTCCCTGATCTCAGAATGCTTTGACATGGCTTGCCTTCAGTTTCCTAGGAATATAATATTTAGGATAAGAGAGGGATGTATAATCGTCGATGGAAGGTCAATGAGATGCACGCTGACATGGTTTTAGTGAACGGGAAGATAGTCACAATGGACTCCCAGGAGTCAACAGCAGAGGCAATTGCCGTGAAATACGGCAGGCTGCTGAAAGTAGGGACAGAAAAAGAGGTCCGTGGACTTGTCGGTGAGGGCACAAGGGTCATCGACCTGAAAGGCAGGTGCGTCATACCCGGCCTCATTGACAGCCACTGCCACATGATGAACGTGGGGGCGGGGAGGATGCTCTACGTCGACCTCAGCGAGGAGGCGGGGGTCCACTCCATAAAGGACTTGGTTGGAAGGCTCAGGGAGCGGGCGGCGGCTACCCCCGCAGGTGAATGGGTGATAGGTTATCAGGAGGACGACTCCAAGCTCAAGGAGAAACGCCACCCGACGAGGTACGAGCTCGACGAGGCCAGCACAGAGCACCCCATAATCCTCTCAACGGTGGGCGGCCACTTCAGCATGGCCAACAGCCTGGCCTTCGAGAACGCGGGCGTCAGCAAGGACACCCCTGACCCCGTTGGGGGAAAGTTCGACAGGGACGACAGCGGTATCCCCGTGGGTGGACTCCACGAGACAGCGATAGACATCATCAGACCAGAGGGCAGATCGGTCCCGACGCGGGAGCAGTCATACCGGGGAGCCAAGGAGATACTCCAGGAGTGCGCCGAGAACGGCCTGACATGCGTCTACGACACAGTTGGCCGCTCCGAGATCAGGGCCGCCTTGGACCTGATGAACGCCGGAGAGCTCCCCATCAGGATGAGGATGGACATCTACATCGACCTTTTCAAGGAACTGGACACTCTGGGCATATACAGGGGGCTGGGCGACGACTGGCTCAGGATCAGCGGGCTCAAGTTCTTCTTCGACGGAGCCATCTCGGCCAGGACCGCCGCAGTCACCGAGGAGTACCTCAACAAGCCCGGCTTCTACGGTGTCATGGCCACCACCCGGGAGATAGCCACCGAGAAGATCATGTCGGCGTACAAGGAGGGGTACCGCATCTCGGCCCACGCCAACGGGGACCGGGCCATAATCATGTACCTGGACATCATGGAGGAGGCACAGGCCAAGTACCCCCGTGATGACCCAAGGAACAGGGACATCCACTGCACCGTCATAACCCCAGAGCTGGTTGACAGGATCAAGAAGCTGGGGATACTCCCTACCATCTTCGGCCCATACGTCTACTACCACGGCGACAAGCTGATACCGGCCTTCGGCGAGGAGCGCCTAGAGCGCATGTTCGCGGCAAAGTCATTCCTAGACGCAGGGGTCAGGATCGCTGCCCACAGCGACCACCCATGCGCGCCCTACCCGCCGCTGATGGCCATCCACGGGCTGGTGAACAGGAAGACCAAGGCAGGTAGACCCATAGGCTCAAGTCAGAAGGTCTCAGTGACGAACGCCTTGAGGCTCTACACCGTCAACTCGGCTTACCAGCAGTTCGACGAGGACAAGCTGGGGAGCCTTGAGGAGGGAAAGCTCGCGGACATGGTGGTCCTCGGGGAGAACATACTGACGGTACCGACGGAGAGGATCAAGGACATATCGATTGACATGACCATCATTGACGGCAGAGTGGTCTTCGCCAGGAAGCCCGGACAAGACTCATAAACAAGTCCCGGGGCTTTCTGTACGAGAAAAATGGAAGACAGCTTACTCCTCTACACCGACAACCCAGAGCTCAAGGAATTCGACGCAGTCGTGACAAGGACAGGACCAAAATTCGTGGTCCTGGACAGGACAGGTTTCTACCCAGAGGGAGGCGGGCAGCCCAGCGACACCGGCAAACTCATCGTCAACGGCGACGAGGTGCGCGTCATCAAGGTCATGAAACGGGGAAAACAGGTCTTCCACTACCTAAGCCAGGACGTAGCCATCGGCGAGAAGGTCCACGGGTTCATCGACTGGGACACCAGGTTCAGGTACATGCAGCTCCACAGCGGGGAGCACCTGCTCACCGGCCTCTTTGAGGCCCTCGGCAGCGGCCCCAAGGTCTTCAGCAGCTTCAGCCAGCTGGACTTTAAGCCTAGCGATATCGACGAGGAGATGGTGGAGACAGTGAGGAAGAGGTTCAACGAGGTGATCGAGCTGGACGTACCGGTTGAGGTCTATTACACGAGCCGCGAGGACTTGGACGTGGGCGACGATGAGCGCAAGCAGAGCTTCCTAGTGAAGATACCCAACAACGTCGAGACTCTGAGGATGGTGAGGATCGGTGCCTTCGCCGAGACCTTCTGCATGGGCACCCACGTCAAGAGCACGGGGGATATCGGGAAGCTCAAGGTCCTGCGGATGGAGTCCAAGAAGAAGCGGAAAAAGATTGTCTACTTCGAGCTGGAAGACATCTGACCGCGTAGAAGGTCTTGAAGTGTCTCCCGCTCCCTTATCAGCCGGCTTTTACCGTCCATAGCCATGACCTCCGCGGCCTTCGGTCTTGAGTTATAATGGCTGCTCATGGAGAAACCATAGGCACCGGCGTTCATGATGGCCAGCAAGTCCCCCTCCTCCACCTTGGGGATCACCCGGTCCCTGGCGAAGATGTCACCCGACTCGCATAACGGCCCGTAGACTGTGTATGTCTGAGGAGGCTCGTTTAGGCCACTGGCGGAGTGGATGTGATGGTATGATCCGTACATCGCGGGTCGAACCAAGGTGTTGAACCCCGCGTCGACCCCCACGAACTCCTTGCCCGGACTCGACTTCAACGTTGTAACCCGTGTAAGGAGCACCCCAGCCTCCGCCACAAGGAACCTACCAGGCTCAAGCCAGACCTCTGGGCTGCCTAGACCTAACTCGCCTAGCCTCTGCTTCATGAACCCGAACAGGCGTTCAAAGAAAACGTCAATGTCAACCTCGTCCTCACCCGGTTTATACGGGACACCGATACCGCCTCCGATGTCAATGAAATCAAAATCAATACCGGTCTCGTCCTTGACGTGGTTGGCTATCTCCAGAAGGCGGTTCACCGCCTTGATGAAATTGGACACATCCATTATTCCGGACCCGATGTGCATCTGGATACCAAAACTGGACACTCCGGCCTCAAGGGCCAGCCTGTAAGCCTCGGGCGCCTGGCTCTCCCAGACACCGAACTTCACATCAGGGCCGGCGGTGATGACGTGCTCATGGTGACCCGCACCCACCTCAGGGTTGATCCTGACCGAGACGGTCTTGGGGACTCCGAGCTTCAGTAACCTACGCATCTGGGACACCGAGTCAATGTTCATCCTGTAACCAGCTTCAACGAGGTGCTTCAGCTCATCCTCTCGTACGCTGGTGCCCGTGAAAAGAATCTCTCCGGGACTGAACCCTGCCTCAACCGCGAGGAACGCCTCACCTGGACTGACGGCATCGATCTCCACCCCCTCGTCACGCAGCACCTTCAGTATGCCGATGTTCGTGTTGGACTTGCAGGCGAACAGGATACGTGTTTTCCGGTAATGCTTCTGGACGGCCTTCTTGAGCAGGTTGACGTTGGTTCTAATCCGGTTCTCGCTGTAAACGAAGAGGGGCGTGTCGTATTCATCGGCTAGCTGGGTACTGGAGACCCCGTCAATGGAAAGCACGCCGCCGTCATTCTCTAAAGGCCATCTGAGAGACATGGGATTGTCAGGGAGATGAACAGATATTAACCTGATTACACGAAAAAAACTAAAAATGGGAGGTTTTAACAGGAAAAGACGGCCCCCTTCAATTATGGGTTGGAAGAGCGTTCTGAAGGCAGATTCAACTGAATGGCTATTGGAGAAGGACAACCCTTCGGTAAGGTACTTTACGCTGAGGGAAATCGAGGTTCGGGAAGAGAACGATCCCGAGGTCCAGAAAGCCCATGACGAAATAATGGAATCAGCACTCGTCAAGGCTATTCTCCAAGCCCAGAAACCAGAGGGATACTGGGAAAACGAGGACAACCTCTACCTGCCAAAATATACGGCTACAACAAACCAGATGCTTATCCTCGCCGAGGTGGGAGCCAAGAAAACTTTAGAGATAGAGAAGGCAATTGAACACGTCTACAGGTTCCAGAGGAACAGCGGACATTTCCTCATTGGGTTACCCAAGACCGAGAGGGGAAGGAACAGCGTGGTCAAGGACGCGTGCTGCTACGATGGCAACATACTTCACTACCTCGTTCATTTCGGCTACCTCAACGACCCTAGGACTAGGAAGTTGCTGGAGTTCACTTATGATTACTACGACAAGGAGAACACGGGATGGAAATGCAGGGCGTACCCCATTGATCCTTCAAAGGTTTTCCCGGTTAACTGCTTCATGGGACGCACAAAGGTACTCAAGGCATTAAGCATGATTCCTGAGGACCAACGGGACCCACAGATGAAGGAGATTATTGACCTGGAAGTCGAGAAAATACTCGAAAACGATGTGTACAGGTACCTCAGGAACTCTGATGAGAGCAGAAAGGAAAAGGCAGGGTGGAAACGGTTTGGGTTTCCATTGTTCTACCAGGCTGACCTACTGGAGATATTGAATACTCTGACACGACTCGGGGTCAGGGACGAGCGGATGCGAGACTCAGTGGATGTAGTCATCAACGCCCAGCAACCCGACGGGAAGTGGCTTCTAAAAAACACGTACAACGGCAAGATGTGGAGGGACATCGAGGAGAAGCACAAGCCAAGCAAGTGGATAACTCTCAGAGCCATGTGTGTGCTCAAAAAGTGGGATGAATTCTGATCAAATTCTGAATATCGTTTATAACCCTTGGTTCAATCATTCATGTTAGGTGAAACAAATCAAATGATTTGGACGATAGTAGGCGCAGCCGTGATAATCGGCGGTGCCCTGGTTCTACTTTACGTTAATTACTACAACAGGATTCAGACCCTGAGCAACCGCATAGGGGAGGCATGGGCCCAGATAGACGTACAGCTACAGAAGAGGTACGACTTGGTCCCAAACCTGGTAAGCACTGTGAAGGGCTACGCCAGCCACGAGAGGGAGATATTCGAGTCAATCTCCGAAGCAAGGGCTGGCATGGTATCCGGCAGCAGGCAGGCAAGGGTAGAGGCGGACAACATGCTCACCCAGGCCATGGGAAGGCTCTTCGCGATAGCCGAGGCATACCCCGACCTGAAGGCACAGGAGAACTTCAAGCTCCTACAGGAGCAGCTGGAGGGCATCGAGAACAAGATCGCCTTCGCGCGTCAGTTCTACAACGACACTGTGCTGGACTTCAACAACCTGGTGACCACCATCCCCGGCGTATGGTTCGCGGGCGGACGAGGAAAGGAAGATTTCCTAGAGATCCCCGACGAGGCCAGGGCGGCCCCGAAGGTAGAGTTCTAGTATGGAGAGAAGAAGCTTCCACGACGAGCAGTCCCGGAACAAGCGGGACAGTGTCCTGCTGGCCATAGTGGTCAGCGCGGTGCTACTCGCCCTCATCGTGTCCATCAGCTACATGTTTGACCCGAGCAGCGTCTACTTCATGGTACCCGTGGGCATCATGTTCACGGGCATCTACACTTGGAGCAGCTACCAGTACGGCGACAGGGTCGTGTTGATGTCAACAAACGCCCAGCCAGCCGAGGGCCCCAGGTACATATACCTCAACGACACCGTCGAGGGACTGGCGATAGCCGCAGGGATACCCAAGCCCGACGTCTACGTGATGCCCAGCGGTGAGCTCAACGCCTACGCGACCGGTAAGAACCCTGAGAACGCATCGATAGCCGTTACCCAGGGGCTCCTTGACACCCTTGACAGGCAGGAGCTTGAAGGCGTAATAGCTCACGAGATGAGCCACATCAGGAACAGGGACGTGCAGTTCATGACACTGGTGGCGGTGCTGGTCGGTGTCGCAGGCATCCTGAGCAACATGATCCTTAGGAGCTACTGGTACGGTGGTCGAAGCCGCAAACGGGACAAGGACAGCGGGAACCTTGGCATCATAATCGTCGCGGTGGGTTTCCTGCTCGCCATACTGGCGCCTATAGTAACCCGTCTAGTCCAGTTGGCGGTCAGCAGGCGCAGGGAGTTCCTTGCAGACGCGTCTGCGGCCGAGATGACCCGGTACCCGGATGGGCTTGCAGACGCTCTGGAGAAGCTAGGGCAACACAACAGGGGAGATATGAAGGTGAGCGAGTCCGTGAGTCACCTGTTCATCAGTGACCCCAACAGGACAGCGTTGGACGCCATCTACAGCACCCACCCGCCCATCGAGGAGAGGGTGAAGCGGCTTCGCGAGATGTAACCAAACCCCATTTATTCGTTTCAGTTAAATTCTCATCCATCCGTGTATCAGGTATGACAGCGTTAAAGGGAATCAGAGTACTGGACCTCACCCACGCCCACGCCGGACCCATCTGCACGCTATACATGGCCGCCATGGGGGCTGACGTCATCAAGATCGAGCCCAAGTGGGGCGAGATGACCAGGATGTTCCCACCGTTAGTGAAGGGGCAAAGCCCCTATTTCCTGTTCCTCGGCAGGGGAAAAAAAGGAGTTACACTGGACCTCAAGAACCCGGAGGGGAACGATATATTCAAGGAGCTGGTCAAGGACGCGGACGTGGTTATGGAGAACTTCAGCCCCGGCACCATGGACAGGCTGGGCCTAGAATATGATGTTCTCAAGGAGATCAACCCTAGGATCATCTATGCCTGCATCAGCGGCTTCGGCCACACTGGTCCGTGGGTCAACAGGAGGAGCTTCGACCCCATAGCACAGGCCGCCAGCGGCTACATGTGGCTCATGAAGGACGCGATAGCCCCCGACGGTCCACCGCTGCAGGCGCCCGAGGCCATTGCGGACACGGTGCCCGGCTTCTCGGCCCTCATTGGGATACTTGCGGCCTTGGTCAGCAGGACCGAGACTGGCAGGGGCCAGAAGGTGGACGTCGCCCAGATGGATGCCATGATCGGCACCATGCAGAGCTTCAGCTTCTGGAACATCGCCAATATGTCTTTCAGAACCGCCGGGCGCACCGGGAGAGTGGGCGTATCAGGGCTCAGGGAGACCAGCGACGGCTACGTGATGTTCGCGCTGCCACCAGGCAGGATCACCGACTGGTTCATGGAGCTGCTTGGGGTCGAGGAGCTGACTCAAGAGATCGTGGACAAATGGGTGAAGGAGAGGACCACAGATGACGTCGTTGAGACCCTGGAGAAGACCGGGGTACCCGTAGCGGCCGTGATGGACCTGGACGAGGTGCAAGCCTGCCCCCAGGCCAAGGCTCGTGAGATGTTTGTCAAGGTGAACCACCCCACCATGGGTGAGATCATAGAGCCTGGGTTCCCCATCAAGTTCAGCGAGACCAAGGGGGATATCTCGGCACCCGCTCCCCTACTTGGCGAGCACAACGTCGAGGTCTACAAGAGGCTCTTGGGTTACTCTGAGGAGAAGATCGAGGAGCTCAGGAAGAAAGGCGTGATCTAACCATCACCTCCTCCAAATCCATGTAACCATCGAATCCCCGAACTGAGTCGCCCTGACTCGGTGGTTTTTTCTTCTCACTCCACAGAGTCTACCTTGTGAACCAGATTGAAGATTAAAGCCGTAGAGGGACTAGTCGAAGCCCTAAAAGCAGAGGGCATAAGGGGAGTAGCCACCTTCCCCACCACCCAGATAAATAACGCGATAGGGGCCGACCCTGACATCAACATATTCATGGTCAGGGACGAGAGATACGCCGTCGCCGTGGCCGACGCGTACAGCCGGGTCATGGATGGCAAGGACTTCGGCGTATGCACCGTCATGGGAGGAGTCAACGCGGCGGGGACGCAGATGGCCTACGGGGCCCTCGCGCAGGCATACGAGGACTCAGTGCCGCTCCTCTGCCTGACCGACGGCGTTGAGGCCGAGGCATTCGGGAGGACACGTTACAGCATCGACGAGGGCTTCAGGTCGGTGACCAAGTGGTGTGGCTACATCAACAAACCTGAGAGGGTGCCGGAGTACATGCGCAGGGCCTTCACCAAGCTCAAGACGGGCAGGCCGTCACCTGTGCTCCTCCAGCTCCCAAGGGACCTAGGCGAGTACGACACAGGGGAGTACCCATACGCCAAGGTGAAGGGGTGGAGAAGCATGGGGGACCCAAAGGACGTAGAGAAAACGGTGAAGGCCGTGAAAAAGGCCAAAAACCCCATAATGTTTGTGGGTCAGGGTGTCTTCTCGGCCGACGCCGCGTCTGATCTCCGGGAGTTCGCGGAGGCAGCGCAGTTACCGGTGCTCACGACATTGAAGGGAAAGAGCGTTTTCCCCGAGGACCACCCCCTGTCACTGGGGGTCAGGGGTGAGCCTGCGGAGCGTTTCCTCGGTAAGGCAGACATGGTGTTGACGGTGGGCATGGGTCACACCCCATGTCACTTCATGCACAAGATACCCGACTCGGTCCACAAGAAGATTATACAGGTGACCATCGACGAAAGCGACCTCAACACAGACTACCTGGTGGACCACGCCATCATGGGGGACGCCAAACTCGTCCTTGGACAGCTTAAAGGCGAACTTGAGAAACAGGGAACCGTCAATCCCAACGAGGCGTTGCACAAGGAGATCGAGGACACATGGGCCACCATGATGAAGACGTACACCCCGCTCATGGAGTCCAACGAGGCCCCCATCAACCCGTACAGGGTCTACGGCGACCTCATGAAGGTCCTGGACATGGAGAAGAGCTTGGTCACCCACGAGTCAGGGAACACACGGGATCAGCTGAGCGCCGTCTACAAGTCGCAGGTACCCCACGGGTTCCTCGGCTGGGGCAACGTCACCACCCTCGGCTACGGCCTCGGGGGGGCGATGGGCGCCAAGCTGGCGTTCCCGGACTGGCAGGTAGTGAGCGTCACGGGGGACGCAGGAGTGGGTTACCAGATGGGCAACTGGGAGACCATGGTGCGGTACGAGATGGGCATAACCACGGTCCACATAAACAACGACGGGTTCGGGGGCTACGGGCCGGGGTTCTGGGGAAAAGGCCACAGCCCATACACCTACGAGTTGACCGGCCACAAGGTCCAGAGCAGCGCCAAGGTAGCAGAGGCCCTGGGCATCCAGGCAGAGAGAGTGGACGACCCGGACGAGGTGGAGCCAGCCCTCAAACGGGCCTTGAAGGCAAACGCATCAAACAGGCCGTACTTGCTGGAGTTCATCTGCAGCAAGCACCCCGTATTCCCCGGATGGATCCGTTGATCCTCCGCCCTTCTTTTATTTCATCTTCTTGGCGACTAAAAGATTCCCTGAAAAACGATTTAACCCACAAGGCATCATCAAACAGCATATGGTGAAATCCATCAACTCCAATGAACTCACAGAACTACTGAAAGACCTTGTAAAGATCGACTCGGTGAACCCCTCCCTGGTCCCAGGGGCAGCCGGTGAGGCCGAGATCGCTTCCTACCTCAGGGACTGGATGGAGTCAATGGGCTTGGAGACAGAGCTTGCTGAGGTGGAGCCTGGGCGCCCCAACGTGGTGGGCACCCTCAGGGGCTCTGGCGGGGGAAAATCCCTGATGCTCAACGGACACACGGACGTGGTGGGCGTCGATTACATGACCATTGACCCCTTCGACCCGGTAATAAAGGACGGCAAGCTCTACGGGAGGGGAAGCTTTGACATGAAGGGCGGCCTCGCATCGAGCATGGCCGCGGTCAAGGCAGTCGTGGACTCGGGGAACCAGTTGAGGGGCGACGTCATCATCGCCGCGGTCTGCGACGAGGAGTTCGCCAGCATCGGGACGGAGCACCTCATGAAGGATACGCGTGTTGACGCGGCCATAATCGGTGAGCCCACTTACTTCAACGTCCAGGTGGCCCACAAGGGCTTCGCGTGGATCGATGTCACAACCCACGGCTTCGCGGCCCACGGCAGCATGTACCAGTTGGGTGTTGACGCCATCGCCAAGATGGGTCACGTCCTCATCGGATTCGAGGCGATGCAGAGAATTCTGGAGGAGACCAAGCACCCCCTGGTTGGACCCGGCAGCATCCACGCCAGCATCATCAGCGGCGGGGCCGAGCTTAGCACGTACCCGGACAGGTGCAAGCTGGAGGCAGAGAGGCGGCTGATACCCGGCGAGACAAGGGAGGACGTGGAGGAGGAGATGAAGGGCCTCATCCAGAGCCTCAAGGAGGGAGACCCCAAGTTCAATGCAGACTACGAGATCACGTTCTTCAGGGAGTCCATGGAGATCAGCCCCGAAGAGGAGATATGCCAGGTGCTGAAACAGGGGAGCCTTGAGGTCCTCGGGAAGGAGCCCCAGTGGGTCGGGGGAAGTGGCTGGATGGACACCCAGATAATCCACGGCAAAGGAATACCGGCCGTTGCCTTTGGCCCAAGCGGGTTCGGGGCACACGGGGCGGAGGAGTGGATTGACCTAGACTCGGTCCACAAGGCCGCGGAGGTCCAGGAGTACGTTATCAGAAAGTTCTGCGCCTAGAGCTCGCTGACCCAAGCAAACCTTTTCTCTGTGTCGAGGAAGGCGACGGTGCTGCTCCCAGTCAAGTAGCCGCAGACCTCGCCGGGATTGATGACCAATATACCGTTCTCTTCACCGATGGATGCCCTGTGGATGTGACCAGTGACCACCACATCGTAGTCACCGCTCATAGCCTTGTCCATCTCGGACTTTAAGTGGCCGTGGGTAAGTGCTATCCTCAACCCGCCCTCCTCGACCTCGGCAAAGTACCCCCTCAGATTCGCGTCAACCTCGGCGTAGACCCTCTTCAACTCCTCAGTCATGGCGCAGTTGTTACCGAACACCCCTATCATGGGTGCATCCAGCTCGGCGTATGGCTTGGCCGTGAATGGCGAGACATAGTCCCCCGCGTGGAGGACCAGTTTGACTCGCTCCTCCTTGAGGCGCTTAACGGCCCTCTCGATCAGTGGCAGGCGATCATGGGTGTCAGATATTAAACCGATTATCATTGAGTTATCAATTCCATGAATCGCGTATAAGCGGTGTCCCAGTCTACGCCGGTCTTCGGTCTGTAGAACTGCTGTACAAGTCTCTCGGCCAGGACCCCCCTGGCTTCCCATACATCATCCAGCATCCCGATTCCCTTGAGCTGCATGATGGCGTTCCCGATGGCGGTTGCCTCGACTGGCCCCGCGATCACCGTTCTGCCGGTGGCGTCGGCCGTCAGCTGGTTCATAACCTTGTTCTGGGAGCCTCCGCCGATGATGTGAATGTGCTGGTAGGTCTTCCCTGTTATGGACTCCAGTTGGCCTAGGGTGTGCCTGTAGAGAACCGCTAGGCTGTCGTACACGCACCTGATGTGTTCGCCCATGGATTTGGGCTCGTGCTGCCTCGTGGACCTGCAGTACTGCACTATCCTGGGCGTCATGTCTCCGGGGGCCATGAACATGGGGTCCCATGGGTCGATGAAGCACCTGAAAGGCTCCGAGTTGACGGCCATCTCCTGGAGGTCATCGTTGGTGACCGCTGCCCTCTTGCCCACCCACTCCCTGAGAAGCTCCTGCTGGAACCAGAAGCCGGGGAGGTTTCTGAGGAGGCGGGTCGTCCCCTCGACCCCGCCCTCGTTAGTGAAGTTGAGGTCATAGACAGCGTCGTTTATTGTAGGTGACGCTACCTCCGTCCCCAGCAGGCTCCATGTGCCGCTGCTGATATAGCAGAACTCCCTCGCCTTCGTCGGTACTGCCGCGACGGCGCTCCCCGTGTCGTGGCAGGCCGGGGCCGTGATGTTGACGCTCTTCATCGCCCCCAGTATGGTACCTGGTTTTACTATTGGGGAAAATATACCAATGGGAAGCCCAACGGCTTCGATTATCTCGTCGTCCCACGTCCCCTTGAACGGGTTGAATAGCTGTGTCGTTGTGGCGTGAGTTAGCTCGCATCTTTTCTCCCCTGTGAGCCAGAAATTGAACAAGTCGGGGAACCCCAGGTAGGCGCCAGCCTTGTTCAGGGTCCGCTTCCTCCTCTTAACGAGGCTCGCCAGCTGGTACAGGGTGTTGAGGGGCAGGAACTGGACACCTGTCCTGTCGAATATCTCCCTTCGGCTCATGCGCTCGAAGACCCACTCCATCATGCCCTCGGTCCGCTGATCCCTGTAATGGAAAGGGTCCTCCATCAGGGTGCCCTCATGATCCAGGAGGCCGAAATCAACCCCCCAGGAATCGATGCCGATGCTCTGGGCATCCTCGTTTGCCCACCCTATTCCCTTGATGGTCTCCCGCCATAGCTGCTGTATGTCCCAAGTTAGGCGCCCTCCCCTCTCGACGGGTGTGTTGGGGAACCTGTGAACCTCCTCGATTCCGAAGGCGTCACCGGTGTACTCAACCTTCATCACCCTGCCGTTGCTGGCGCCCAGGTCAACAGCTATGACGTGCACCGTTTAACCCACCTTGACGTCGCCGCAGATGTGGACGCGTAGACCTAGCTCGTTGAACATAGCCGCCTTCCCTGCCAACGCCTTGTCGGCGTCCTCGGCAGAAGGCGCATAAACAACCTGGATGTGGTTGGCCTTGTGCTGGGCCATGAACTGGTCGCGGGTCACCCCATGTAACACGGCGCTCATGATGGGCCATGCAGGAGTGGTTGCGTCCCACCGCCTCTGGGTCTCCTCCTGGGGCAGCTCCACAACCGAGCCCCTGCCTATGTCAACGTGTAGGCCATCGGTTTTTACGTAGACCCTGCTCCAAACAATCTCTCCGGCCTTGCTGTCGCCCTTCAGGCTCCCCCCGCCCAGCGGGAAGTACATGGGTGGCTGCCTCTCGCTGCTGGCGCCCTCGTATCCTCCCTTGAAGTGGGAAGGCGGGGCGCTACCGCTTATGAGGAACACCCAGACGTACTGATCGCCGAACCAGTCACCCCACCTGACGTCGTGGAGGGTTGTATCGGGGTTGTAGCCCATGGCGGTCCACACCCTGTTGGTGATGAGTGCGTCAAGCCCGGCCCCCTCGTCTACCTCGTTGAAGTGGGGCAGAGGCTTGCCCTCGAATAATATCTCACCGGTAACCTCGTGGTGGACCGGGGGCCTGTCTGTGCAGTTGAGCAGCCCCTCGACCAGGTCGCTGGCCGGCGCCATGTCCTTGAGGCCCTGCTGGTACTGGATGCCCACAAGAGCGCACCCGAACTCGTCTGCGATTCTCACGGCGGCTATGTACATCTTGCACTGCTCATGGATCTGCCGGTCCGTGAGCTCCGTGGCCTCGTCTGTGCCCGTCACGAAGGTCATTCCCTTGAGGTCCAGCCAGTCCCTGACGTTCCGGGCCTCGTCATCGCTCATTGTCCGCATCTTGGCCACCAGGGCGCTCTGGCTGAGCCGCTCCTTGTATACGCCCAGGGGGTTCAGCAGCTCGTCCTCGATGATGCCGTTGTACATCCCCATACAGCCCTCGTCAAAGATGCCCATGATTGCCTTCTCTGCCCTGAGCTGATCCGCTAATGCTTTACCCAGCTTCACCTCGTCCTCCGGGAGCTTGGAGAGTTCAAGCGGCCTGACGTGGCTGATGTCATGGGTTATCTTGCCGTCCTTGAGCCACTCCCTGATTGATTTTAGGAAGAACTCGTCATCAAAGTTCAGGCTCCAGATGGTGCTGTACCCTACGCCCATCTTTGTGAGGCTGGCGTTGAGGTTCAGCATCCCCACTAGCCCGGGCCACTGGCCGCTCCAGTTTGCCAGGGTAAGTATGGGTCCTTTATGGTCCCGTAGCCCCGCCAGTACGTGGTGGCTGTACTGCCACACGGCCTCGGCTACAATGATCTTGGCGTCCTTGGGGATGTTCCTGAAAACCTCCATGCCCATGCGCTGGTTCCAGATGAAGCCGTGGCCCAGTTTCTCGTCGTAGGGGTGACCACGCATGATGTGGTAGCCCTCCCTCTCGAAGACCTCTCTGAGTTTTTTCTCCATCTCTGCTTGGGCGGGCCAGCACTCCTGATTGGCCGATAGCCTGAGGTCGCCGCTGGTGACGAGGATTATATTGTTGTCGCCAATGGGCTCAGGCTCCGTGATAACTGGTAGTTGATAAGGAGTCATATATGAGAAAGGGGAACGTTGGGGCTTAAAACTTAGTCCCGGCGACCAGCCCTGTACAGGATGTCCTCGACCTTGAGTATCTCAAGGGTGGTTGTGAGACCTGGGGCTATGAGCGTTGACCCTGAGACCACCTGTATGACGTCGTTCCTGTAGAAGTACTCACGCCTCAACCCCTCCTGAACGGCCCTGATGATGAGCTCGTCCCTGTCATCGGTCCAGGGCACCGCCATGGGCTTTACGCCCCAGTACATGTTCATCCTCCTGCTGACCCTCGGGTCCTTGGCCACCGTCAGTATCGTGGCCCTCGGCCTGTGCTTACTCACCATCAAGGCGCTCATACCGCTTCTGGTGACGACCAGTATGGCTGCGGGCCCCACGGCGTCAACGGCCTGGGTGGTCAGGTCGCCGATGATGTCAGTCAGGGGCAGCCCCTTCATCTCCTTGTGCTCCTTCTTGTGGATCTGCTCCTGCACCACGGCCCCGATGCTGTTCATGGTCCTGACGGTTTCTACAGGATATTTGCCCACGGCGGTCTCGCCGCTGAGCATAACCGCGTCAGCCCCGTCAAGCAGTGCGTTAGCCACGTCGCTGGCCTCTGCCCTCGTGGGCCTGGGGTTCTCGATCATGGACTCCAGCATCTGGGTGGCCACGATAACGGGTTTCCCCTTGTTGTTGCATGCTTCTATGATCTTCTTCTGGAGCAGGGGCACGTCCCATGGCGGAATCTCTATTCCTAGGTCACCCCTTGCCACCATGATTCCGTCACTTGCATCGATTATCTCGCTGATATTGTGCACAGCATCCCCGTGCTCGACCTTGCTGACGAGGGGCTGGGTGCCTCCTTCCCTCCAGATGGCGGTGTTTACAGCGTCGACGTCGTCCTTTGACCTGACGAAGCTTGCTGCGAACCAGTCGCACTCCATGTCTACCCCGAACTTTATGCCCTCGACGTCCTTTTTGGTAGGCGGGCTGAGGGACAGGCTGGCTCCAGGTGCGTTCACCCCTTTCCTGCTGGACGCGACGCCCCCCGATACAACAGAGGCCTTGAAGCCCTTTTTGTCATCGTCTATGCTGGTGACCTCGACGTCGATGATGCCGTCGTTGATGAAGAGGTGGCCGCCCTCACGCACCTCTCTCGGGAGCTTGGCGTAGTTCACGGGGAACTCCCCTGCGTTCCCTATGATGTCCTCGGTAGTGAAGTGAATCTCCTGCCCCTCCACGAGGTCAACAGGCGCCTCCAGTTGCCCGAGCCTGATCTTCGGCCCAGGAAGGTCGACAAGTATACCGCACTCCCCATGGTTCTTGATGTGCTCGATGACGGCTCTGTGTTCATCATGTGACCCGTGGCTCGTGTTGATGCGGGCTACGTCCATGCCTGCCGCGATCATGGCGTCCAGTGTCTCGGGGTCACTGGATGCGGGACCGATGGTGCAAACGATTTTGCTGCGAATGAAGGGAAGCGCCATTGTAATATGAAGAAACGCGGGGTATGTTAAAAGAGGAACGGGGCATGCTCCTTGTTATATCCATGACGGAGAAAATGGATGATGTTGTCAGTTTGTTAGCCCAGAGCAAGGTCGGTGTACTGGCCATGGACTCAGCCCGGAGGATTCCAGGGAGACGCTGGCAGATTCTTTTATTTAGATAAACCCCTTGTCTTATTCCCATAGATTTCGTGGAAGGTCCGCATTGGAGTACGACAATATACTATCAGATATCCTGGGAAGGAAAGATTTCCTGGTGGTCGGCAAGAACGTGATACGCACAGACGCCCTTGACAAGGCGCTGGGCAAGGCAAAGTACACGGCCGACTATGTTCCCAAGGACACAACAATCCTCAAGGTTTACCGTAGCACGGTGGCCCACGCCAAGATCAGGTCCATAGACACCAGCAAGGCACTGAAGGTGCCCGGCGTCGAGGCCATATACACCGGGGCAGACATCACTGGGAACAACCAGATCGGGTACGCGTTGCCTGATCAGCCGTTCCTCAACGACAAGAAGGTCCACTTCGTGGGGGACCCCATCGCCCTCATCTGCGCAAGGGACGAGTACGCGGCGGAAGAGGCCATGGACAAGATGTACGTGGACTACGAGGAGCTACCAGCCCACCTGGACATCGATGCTGCCCTCGCAGAGGGCGCGGTGGATATTCATGACGGTGGAAACATAGCCCTAGTCACAAAGATCAGGAAGGGGGACATCGAGGGCGTTTTCGAGTCAGCTGATGCTGTTGTCGAGGACACCTACTGGAGCCCGTATCAGGACCACACGTACATAGAGACAGAGGCAGCTTATGCGATCCCCGGTGAATCAAAGGTAACCGTAATAGCAAACGGCCAGAGTCCGTTCCTGTGCAGGGAAAAGGTTGCCCACGTACTCGGATGGGACCTGAATCAAGTTCAAATTATTCAGGCGTTGACGGGTGGAGCCTTCGGTGGGAAGGATGACCAAGGGCCCCTCCTGTGCGCTTACGCCGCGTTCGCATCACTGAAGCTGGGTAAGCCAGTTGTACACATCTGGAACAGGGAAGAGAGCCTGGCATATAGCAACAAACGGTTCCCGGCGAGGATTCACTACAAGAGCGCATGTACCAAGGACGGCAAGGTAACGGGGATCGAGGTTAAGATCACATTAGAGTGTGGCGCCTACGCCAACAGGAGTCCGTTCTGGCTCTGGCGGACCATATGATATCGATAACTGCTTCATTGACGGCCAAGCAGTGTACACAAACAAGGTGTACGGAGGCAGCTTCAGGGGCTTCGGTGACCTGGCTCTCCACTTCGCGTTGGAGCAGCAGATGGACAAGCTGGCGTACGCCATTGGCATGGACCCCGTCGAGTTCAGGCTCAAGAACGTCCTGATCGAAGGAGGCAGGACGACATGCGACCAGGTCCTTGACCACAGCGTTGGGATCAAAGAATGCCTGGAAGCGGTAAGGGACGCATCAAACTGGGCGGATAATCGGGAGCCAGTCTGGGATGGCACAAAGGTAAGGGGTTACGGGGTCGGGCTTGCCTACCACGGCATAAGCACGAGCCGCAGCAGCCCCGACTGGAGCGCGGCGAGCCTCCTGATGAACCAGGACGGGAGCTGTAACTACCGTACCGG
>RCNB010000440.1_pt1 | contig 28655 bp, 27 predicted proteins | sample 2041321 | NCBI WGS metagenome assembly RCNB01 (sample SAMN09708232, study PRJNA481090) | Marine sediment metagenome, whole genome shotgun sequencing project. | reverse complement strand
CAGATACCAACTGCCGATCGCACCGAACGACAGCAGCACAATAGCCGTGATTGCGCGAGGGCTCATTAGGTTTGCGCGCCCAGAATCAGTTCGCAGACTTCACGGACTGCGCCAAAACCTCCTGCGGCCGATGTGGAATAGTCGCACTGGTCGTGCAGGGTCGGCACCGCGTTCGCAACCGCGATGGCGAAGCCAACGTGATTCAACAATGGCAGGTCGGGGATGTCATCGCCAACGTAGGCGCATTCGTCCGCCACGATATTCAGGGCGGCAGTAATTTCGTCAAATGCAGCAACCTTGTCTCGACAGCCTTGAACGACATGTTGCACGCCAAGCTCTGCCATGCGTTTTTCTACAGCTCCCGACTGGCGGCCGCTTATTACGGCGACCGCAACGCCAGCATCCAGCAATCGCCGAATTCCGTAGCCGTCCTGTGTGTGAAACGCCTTGGACTCGATACCTTCGTTGGACAAGTAGAAACGCCCGTCCGTAAATACGCCGTCGACGTCGAAAGCGACAAGTTTAATGTTGCCCGGTATGGCGCCGCTCACATCAAACCCTCACGAAACAGGTCGTGAATGTTCAAGGCGCCAACAAGCTTGTTATTTTCGTCTGTCACGAGCAAAGAAGTTATCTTATTTTCCTCAAGGATACACAGGGCTTCAGCAGCCAGAATATCAGCGGACGTGGTTTTGCAATTGCTGTGCATCACATCGCGAATCGTCGTTTTATGAATATCAGCGCCACTGTCGAGCGTTCGACGCAAGTCGCCATCAGTAAAAATTCCGGCTAGCGTCATATCGTCATTGACGATCGCCGTCATGCCCAGACCCTTGTCCGTCATTTCCATCAGGCCATCACGTAAACTAACGTCTGCCGTGACGGCGGGAATGCGGTCGTTGCTGCGCATAACGTCGGACACGCGCAATATTAAACGCTTGCCAAGACTGCCGCTGGGATGAGAACGGGCGAAATCCTCGGCGGTGAAGCCACGACTCTTTAGTAGTGCGACTGCGAGAGCATCCCCCATCGCAAGCGTTGCCGTCGTACTGGCGGTCGGCGCGAGATTAAGCGGACAGGCCTCCTCAGACACACTGACATCCAGATGTACGTCGGCTGCCAGAGCCATTGTCGATTTGGGGTTTCCCGTGATCGATAACAATTTGGCACCCATTCGCTTAACGACGGGCAAGATTGTTACGACCTCGGCGGTTTCGCCCGAGTATGAAACGGCCAGGAGCAGGTCCTGACTCGTAATCATGCCCAGATCGCCGTGACTCGCTTCGGCCGGGTGCATGAAGAATGCCGGCGTGCCGGTGGACGCCAGTGTCGCCGCAATTTTGTTGCTGATGTGACCGGACTTGCCCATGCCGCTGACAACGATTCGGCCGGAGGTCGCGAGGCACAACTCGCAGGCGGCGACAAAATCATCATTGAGTCGCGATCGCAAATCATCGACAGCACGAGACTCAATAGCGAGCACGTCACCGGCCAGTGATAATAATTCGTCTTTTGTTAGCTTGTCAGGCAAGGGAGCTCTCGGCGGTTATTTCGGACCCCATTCTAACCGTTTTGCGCTATATGTTTTGAGCTACTACGTAGGCGCTGTAGGCAATGTAGGCGGCCAGTAAGGCAAAACCTTCGAGGCGGGTAAGCTTGGCTTTGCCATCGTAGTCGTAGGTCATCGCAAACAGGACCAATGTGAAGGCCACCATAACGAATATGTGCAAAGACAATACGCTCGGATGAACGGCCGCCGGCTGGATTGTTGCCGCGACGCCAATAACGGCCAGCAGATTAAAAATGTTTGAGCCGACAATATTGCCGATTGCCAGGCCGTATTCGCCCTTCAGCGCGCTGACCAGAGAAACTGCAAGCTCCGGCAGGCTGGTGCCGAAAGCGACGATCGTAATGCCTATGACGACCTCGCTGACTCCGAGTTCCGCGGCAACGTTGATGGATCCTTCAACAAGCCATCTGGCTCCGACCAACAAGGTGCCGAGTCCTATGACCAGCCAGACGATCGCGGACTTCATGCTCTCGTTGGCCGGAATCTCTGCCTCGTAATCCATTTTGATCGGGTCGTTCGCGGAGGAGCGCATGCCCAGTCGAGTGAGCCAGATCATGACTATGACCAGGCCGGTCAGCATGACCACACCGTCGGGACGGCTCAGACGAGTATCGAGAAACAAGGAAACCGTTAACAGCGAGACGGCCAGCAGGGCGGGCATTTCGCGTCGCAAGGTGGCGGATTCGAGCGGAATAGGCCGAACCAGAGCGGTAACGCCCAGGACCAGCCCGATATTTACAATGTTTGAGCCAATGGCATTGCCGAAAGCGAGCCCGGGCTCACCGCGTAGCGCCGCGATCACGGACACCAAAATTTCCGGAGCCGACGTGGCGAATGCAACGATGGTGAGGCCAATTAACAACGGTGGAACGCCAAAATTGCTGGCGGATGACGCGGCGCCATGAACGAATCGATCCGCGCCCCAGATCAGGAACACTAAGCCGGCGACGATAAGACCGACATCCCACAGTTCGATATTGCTAAGCATAAGGTCGATTATTAACTGATTTGAAGCGGTTGAGCACGGTTTTCACTATTGCCTGCTGACCATCGACGGCCAGCTATAATACACAATCATGACAGCCCGTTGGGAAGCTGTGAATTTTGCGGTTACACTGCGCGCCCCTGTACCGTCAGCGCGGATGCCGCGCCGTGTTTCATTTTATGCACCCATCGGAAATTACACAGTTGATCGAAGCCGGATTTGACCAGGCGATCGTCAAAGTAGAGAGCGACGATAATACGCATTTCGGCGCGCTGGTCGTGGCAAAAGAATTCGAGGGCAAGCGACCGCTCGCTCGCCATCAGCTGGTCTATGAATGTCTTGGCGCCCTTGTCGGCAATGAGATTCATGCCCTGTCGATAACGGCGCTAACGCCGGATCAGTGGCGAGAGAAGACTGGCGGGGCCTGATTTCCGTGCCATTTGCCCAAGTGCGCGCTTGGTGGGTATCTATTGCGTATCGTCCGGTCTTTCCGCCGCTGTGACGGCAGTGCTGAAGCGCTCACCGTCTCGTAGTCCAACGACCTCCACAACGTCACCCGGACTCGTGCTGGCAGAAATAAGCAGCGCTTGCCGCTGCGAATAAACCGGTTCGCCGTTCAATTCGAGAATAACGTCACCGACGCGCAGATCGGCTTGCGCTGCCGGGCCGTCGGGATATACGGCCGTCAGCAGAATGCCATTGCCGGTCTCGATGCCCATCGAGACGCGCTCGGAATTCGTCAGATCGTCCGGAAGCAAGCCCATATAGCCGCGAATAACCCGGCCATTTTGCTTGATCTGTTCGATGACACCGCGGACGAGATCGACCGGAATCGCGAATCCTATACCTTCGGTTCCAGGGTCCTGGGCCAGGACTGCCGTGTTGATGCCCACCAACTCGCCATTCGTATTGATGAGGGCGCCGCCGGAGTTACCGGCGTTGATGGCGGCATCGGTCTGGATGAAATTCTCAAAAGTCACGAGATTCAGCAGTCCACGACCCGTGGCGCTGACTATTCCCTGCGTTACTGACGTTGTCAGACCGTACGGATTACCGATGGCCAGCACCACATCGCCGATCCGCAGATTATCCGACCGACCGACATGAATTGCGGGTAATGCGCCCAAATCGACCTTCAATAGCGCCAGATCCGTTTCGGCATCGACGCCGACGATCACGGGTTCGGTAATTCGTCCATCGCTGAGCTGAACCCGAATCTCAGCCGCTGTCGCGACGACGTGATAATTCGTTACCAGATAGCCTTCAGGATCGATGATGACAGCTGAGGCGAAGCTGGTTTCGACCCGGAATCGAGCGCGGGCAGCCTCGGATTCACCGTCCTGAACCAGCCGTTTGGTATAAATATTGGCGACTGAAGCCGAACTCAGGTCAACGGCGTCGGCAAAACTCGCTGGTTGGCTGCTTTTGGCTACGCCAGGCATCAAATCCGGACGGACAAGGACGACGACGAAAGCGACCGCGAGGCCAACGACGATCGACTGCAATAGAAATACCAGTGCTGACTTCAATCTGGCCAAGCGATGTCCCTGTATTCTTTGTAAGACTCTTTATAGTGGCTAGCCAATTTTGATTGGCCCCGTGTATAATGCGCCGTGGTTCCGCATCGAGGCCCGGGGCAATCGTCATCCTGACGGTAAACCGGGTCTGCTGCAAATCTACCAGTAACAATATTAAGCAATAAAGCGCTATTAAAAATAGGCCGCCAATACAGCGGCGCATGGGAGTGCCTGATGACCGAAGACGACCTTGATCGCAACAGGCGTCATTTTCTTACTATAGCAACAGCTGTCACTGGCGTAGCCGGTGCCGCAGTTGCTGCTATTCCGTTTATTTCTTCGCTCAAGCCCAGTGCCAGAGCCCAGGCGCTCGGTGCGCCGGTCGAAGTGGCCATCGGGTCCATGCAGCCCGGCGAGATGCTACGTGTACTGTGGCGCGGCAGGCTGGTGTTTGTTTTGCGGCGTACCGAAGAGATGCTAACGCGCCTCGGTGAAAACCTCGGCAACCTCCGGGACCCGGATTCGGCGGAAGTCGATCAGCAACCCGACTACGCGGTCAACGACACGCGTTCGGTTCGACCCGAGTATCTGATTGTCGAGGGATCCTGTACGCACCTCGGCTGCGCGCCCTTAGAGGACTTCGACGTTCGCCCGGCTGAAAGTTGGGGCGGCGGATTCTTCTGTCCTTGTCATGGATCGAAGTTCGATCTGGCGGGTCGCGTCTTCAAGGGTGTTCCGGCCCCGACTAACCTGCGGGTTCCACCACACCGATTTGTCAGGGATGACCTGATCCTGATCGGCCAGGATTCGGGAGCAGCATAATGGCGAGAATCGAAGCAGAAGTCGGCAAGCCGAAAGGCGGGTTCATGAAGTGGATCGACGATCGTTTCCCATTCACGGAGACGATGAAGTATCACGCCACCGAGTATTACGCCTCCAAGAACTTCAATGTCTGGTACGTGTTCGGTGTATTGGCCTTTGTCGTGCTTTTCATCCAGTTATTCACGGGTATTTTCCTGACGATGAACTACAAGCCGGCGGCGGCGGAAGCCTTCGCGTCGGTTGAGTACATCATGCGTGATGTCGAATGGGGTTGGTTGATTCGCTATATGCATTCAACCGGTGCGTCATTCTTCTTCATCGTTGTTTACCTGCATATGTTCCGGGCGATGCTGTACGGCTCGTACAAAAAGCCGCGCGAGCTGATCTGGATTATCGGCATGCTGATCTTCCTGGTGCTCATGGCCGAAGCATTTGCCGGTTACCTGTTGCCATGGGGACAGATGTCCTACTGGGGCGCACAGGTCATCATCTCCCTATTCGGCGCGATTCCATGGGTGGGTGATGCACTCGTCGAGATTATTCGAGGCGATTACTCCATCTCGGATATCACGCTGAATCGATTCTTTGCGCTTCACGTCATCGCATTACCCTTGGCGCTCATCGGTTTGGTGTTCGTCCATATCGTCGCGTTGCACGAAGTGGGTTCGAATAATCCGGATGGTGTTGAGATAAAGAACAACAAGGGCGCGGACGGTGTGCCGCTGGATGGCATTGCATTCCATCCCTACCACACGTCCAAGGATTTGGTCGCGATTATCATTTTCTTGATGATATTTGCCTCGGTCGTCTTTTTTGCGCCGGATATGGGTGGTTACTTCCTTGAGCACGCGAACTTCGAGCCCGCGAACCTGACGGCAACGCCAGAGCACATTGCGCCGGTTTGGTACTTCACGCCGTTTTACGCAATTCTTCGCGCGGTACCGGACAAGCTCTGGGGTTTCATCTTGTTCGGCCTGTCCGTGATGTTGCCGCTGTTTCTACCGTGGCTGGATCGATCAAGAGTGAAGTCGATCCGTTATCGCGGATGGATTTACAAGTCGGCACTGTCCATTTTTGTCGTGACCTTCCTGATATTGGGTTGGTTGGGCACGATGCCAGCTGAGCCGATTTACGTTCTTGCAGCGAGAATATTCTCAGTCGTCTACTTCGCTTTCTTCATATTGATGCCGTATTACACGACGATCGACAAGACGAAACCCGTACCAGAGAGGGTTGTCTACCATGGATAGAATTAAGAAATTAGCGTTATTGGTAGTCAGTGCGTGTTTCATGACGACACCGGTGTTTGCTTCGAGTGGTGGCGCTAAGCTGGCGTCGGCCGATATTGATCCTGATAACATCAATTCGTTGCAGCGTGGCGCGGGCAATTTCATGAACTACTGTTCCGGTTGTCACTCAGCGCAATACGTACGTTACAAGACGATCGCCAAAGACCTCGATTTGTCCGAGGCAATGCTCGTCGACAATCTGATGTTCAATGCCGAAAAGACGTTCGAGACCATTCAGGCATCGATGCCATCTGATGACGCCGCTCGCTGGTATGGCGTTGCGCCACCGGATTTGTCGTTGATGGCGAGAGCTAAAGGCGTGGACCACGTATTCAACTTCCTGAAGGGCTTTTACATCGATCCTGATAGCCCGACGGGCGTCGAAAATACAGTGCTCGCCGGAACCAGCATGCCGCATGTCTTGTGGGAGTTGCAGGGTTATCAGGCCGCGAATTTCTCCGAACATAAGAACGACGACGGATCTGTTACGACGACCTTCGACGGTTTTACACAAGTATCAGTGGGCACAATGGATTCCGAGGATTACGACGAATTCGTTCGGGACACGGTTAATTTTCTTGCCTATATGGCAGAGCCAGTCCGAGGGTTTCGGGTCAATCTCGGTAAATGGGTTCTCATATATCTTATCTTTTTCCTGATCATCGCCCGGATGCTCAAGAAGCAAATCTGGAAGGACGTAAAATAATGGCAGTAGTAGCCAATCGGCGATCAGTAATGACGCTGTTCTCGCGACCGACTGATATTCATAGTCATCGCACTCGGCTTGTACTGGCTGAGAAGAACATCAATATCGAGATCTCAAATGTTGCAGGCCCGGACTTACCGGAAGACCTGATGGATCTTAATCCTTATCACACCGTTCCGACGCTCGTAGATCGTGATCTTACGCTGTACGACTCGCGTGTGATTGTCGAGTATCTCGACGAGCGATTTCCGCATCCGCCGTTGATGCCGGTTGATCCGGTAACTCGTGCGCAGTTTCGTCTGGCGCTGTTCCGTATCGAATCGGATTGGTATTCAATCGCCGAGGAGGCTGAGACCAGCGTTGACGGCAAGCTCGGAACCAAGGCTCGTAAGCTACTTCGCGAAAGTATTTTGCAAAGTACCGAGTTGTTTGGTGCGCGCCCGTATTTCCTGAGTGAAGACTTCTCACTCGTTGATTGCACGATCGCACCGCTGCTCTGGCGTTTGCCCGTGTATGGAATCGATCTCGGAAAGGACGCCACACCGATCGAAGAGTATATGGATCGAGTATTTGCCCGACGATCGTTCCAGGAGAGCCTGACCGAACTCGAACAGGAAATGCGCCTCTAAAGCGGAAGTTTGGGAGATTGCCATTGTGGTGGTTGGCTTGGTAAGAGGATTGTCGCGCCTGTGGGTTGGGAAGCAGCAATCCTCTTACCAAGCCAATCGCCGGAACGACTCCTCGCGGTCTTAAGTTAAGTCGGCTCCGCAGGCGAAAATCAATGGTAAGCTAACGCTCTCCGGCGAACAGAAAGAACAAGAACCAGTGATACAACGAAGCCGTTCAAAGCGTCCCTACCTGATTCGAGCCATGCACGAGTGGATGGGTGACAACTCGCACACGCCACATATTGTAGTCGACACCTCCGTCGACGGCGTAAGCGTCCCGAATGAACATGTTAAGGATGGCAAGATCATCCTGAACATCAGCGATTCCGCCGCACATAACCTTAAACTCAGCAACGACGCGGTCAGTTTTCGTGCACGCTTCAGCGGTGTGGCATTCGATGTATGGGTGCCGATGCAGTCAGTACTGGGTATCTACGCTCGAGAAACAGGTCAGGGCATGATCTTCTCGCAGGATGCAGAGACCGCTGATCACGTTGAGCCACCAGAGCTCCGAGCCGAAATTGAAGAGACTCGCTCCCGACCTCACCTCACTATCGTTAAATAGTAGGCGCGCTCCTACTGTTCGCCTAAGAGTGTCGTGTCGATCAGGTCACATAGACAGTGAATCACGACCAGGTGGACTTCTTGAATGCGTGCCGTGCGAGTAGCGGGCACTCGAATTTCAACATCGTCGGGTTCGAAAATATCGGCCATCCGCCCGCCATCCCGACCCGTCAGTGCAACGACCTTCATGCCGCGTTCGTGCGCAGCATCGATCGCGCGAATGACGTTCTCCGAGTTTCCTGATGTCGAAATGCCGAGAAGAACATCCTGTGCTTTGCCAAGAGCTCGCACTTGTTTCGAAAAGATTTCTTCGTACGCGTAGTCGTTGGAAATAGATGTGAGGGTCGAACTGTCCGTCGTCAAAGCCATCGCCGGAAGTCCCGGACGTTCCATCTCGAATCGATTCAGCAATTCGGACGAAAAGTGCTGAGCGTCCGCTGCCGACCCGCCATTGCCACAGCTGAGTATCTTGCCATCGTCGAGAAGGGCATGACTCATCAACTGTCCCGCTGCGGCGATGCTTTCGGCGATTTGCTCTGCCGCAGTTTGTTTGGTGGCAATGCTCTCCGCAAAATGTTCGCGGACGCGCGCTACAGAATCCATGTTGTCTCCGCTGGGTCGTCGTTTGCCGAAGTCTATCAGTAGATTGCTACAGGGTTGAATTATTCGGTCGAAAGGCGTCCTTTATCCATTCGATCGCGTGGTCCTCAATGCCTTCAATAGCAACGACGTCGAATCGCATCGTATGCATTGAGAACCGGCGGTTTCTCGCCAGGAATAGTGCCGCTGTGCGAATAAGCTTGCGTTGCTTGTGCCGATCGACAGTGTGGCTGGCGGGAGAGAATGCCGTCGTTGCGCGATATCGCACTTCGATGAACGTCAGACAGGCTTCATCAAGCATGATCAGATCGATCTCGCCGCCGCGACAGCGAAAATTTCGCGCGACGGGCTGCAGGTTTTGGCCAACGAGTAAGTCGAATGCCAGTTGCTCTGCGTGCCGTCCTACATCTCCTGTGGTTCGGGATCCCACGGCGCGTCATCAGCGGCATCGGGAACGATGGGCATACCCTCTTCGCTGATGTCCTGGATGGGCCCGCCGACATCCTCCTGATCGGGTAGTGCAACAGCCTGGCCGCGCTGGAATTGCGCCCATGCCAGTCGCCTGTGGATGCGGCCCTGTTGATCGAGGAATAATTGCCCAGTAGCGCCATCAAGTTCAATCGCGTCGTTGCTGCGATTCGCATACAGCGAGGCAATCAGGTTATAGGCGTCGTAGCCCATCGCGTGCAGTCGGCCAAGTCGACGTTCTTCTGGCCAGTATTCAGAATAGGTTGATGGCAAATAGCGGATCCAGGGCTGCGGATCGATCAGCCAAGGCGTATCTGCAAACATGATGCCGTTAAGATCGGAGTTCGAGCGACCATCGAGCGAATTGACGGATGATGTCGAATACGCGGGAATGTCACCGGAGTAGTGAAATTTGAGTTGCGACTTCAACAAACGACCCGGCCCCGCTGCGGCGGCGAGAAAAATGAATTCCGCATCCTGTCGTCGACGCGGGTCGAATTGAAGGCTGCCGCCAATATTCGCGCGCATCCGTTGATAGCGTTGTACGCTGCCGGTCAGACCCATCAGGTTTTCAATCTCGTTGGAGAAGTCCTGTTTGTCCGGCGTATAGCTTCGGTAGTCGAGTAGCGTTCCGCCCAGACCTTCAAGTTCAGTCGCGAAACTTCGCAATACGCGTCGACCCCAGTCGTTATTGGGAACGAGCGCAACAGCCCGCGTGTATCCATCGCCCAGGGCTCGGACAGCGGCCGAGGCCGCCTCATCTTCGGGCGCCAACGCGAACTGATACAAGCCCGGAGGCGCCAGGGTATCGTCAGGGAGGTAGTTGAGCGTCAGAACCGGCACCGGGACCAGGATGTCGTTGGCCAGCTCCGTAACGTTCTTCTTCAATAGCGGACCGACGACGAACTCTGCGCCGTCGGCGACAGCATTTTGATAGGCCGCACTAGCCCCGCCTTCGGAATTCACATCGTAGATACGAACGGACTGCCGATCGTCGAGGGCCCCGGCAGTCGCGAAGTAGGCACCCAAAAATCCGTTTTGAATAGCTCTGCCAACACCGGCGGAGCGACCCGACAAAGGTAGTAACAACGCAACCTGTCTTGGGTAGCCAAGTAACTCCTGATCAAATGCTTCGGCCTCACCAATAACAGCTAATGCAGGATGTCGTGGATTGGCCTCGCGCCATCGCGCAATGCCGTTGCTCCATCCTACGCCTTGCTGCCCGGTTGATGCCGCCAGCGAACCCAGCGTCAGCCAGCCGCGAGTTTGATCATCTGTGGTTAGCTGCGCCGCTTCGCGCAAGATCTGCGGATTACTATATAAGAGGCCCTGCCAAAGACGGTTTCGGTTCTGTTCTATTGCTCGCGAGCTGTTGAGCCAGGTCTCGCGTTGTTCCATCAACTCGACGGCCCGTGCAGGGTCCTGCTTTTGAATCCACGCATCGGCGCGCAACGCTTCGACCCGGAGACGGTCGCGCAAGGACAGCGGCTGGCGACTCATAGGTTCCAGCAATGCAAGCGCAGCGTCGGCGTCGCCGCGGTAAAGAGCGAGGGCTGCAGTATTGGTGTTCCAGATTGGCAGCAACGGTCCTGCGGTGGGCTGTTGGACGCTTGATAGTGCGCGACGGGCTCGGCTCACATCGCCGGCGTCCAGCCATTGTTCAACCGCCAGCAGTGTCAGACGGTCACGCTCACCGATTTCGGCCGTCGCGGCCAGACCGATGTAGGCGCCAGCCGCGTCCTCGTGTTGCCCGTTCTGCGCCATTCGCTCAGCGCGCCGCTCCCCGGAGCCGGACATGCCTCCAAAACCCGTTGTTCCGCATGCGCTTATCGACAGCAGGACGGTCAGCAACACAACAACGCTTGCCAGTGAGCGCGATTTGCCTGCAGGATGTCGGTAAGGATTCGTCATAGTTTCATTTCGCCATTAATCAATCTGTATAAGGGGCCTGCAGCCACATGAGCGGCATACTTTTCGTCGTCGCAACGCCGATCGGCAACCTTGATGACCTGACACCGCGAGCGCGCCAGACGCTTGCCGAGGTCAGTCTCATTGCCGCCGAGGATACCCGGCACTCCGGGCGATTGCTAATGCATATCGGGTGTAAAACGCGACTTATGGCACTACACGATCACAATGAAGAAAAGGTGGTTCATAGCCTTATTGAAACACTGCAGGGTGGCGATAATGTGGCACTCGTCAGCGATGCCGGGACTCCTCTGGTAAGCGATCCGGGTTTCAGATTGGTGCGCGCGGCACATGAGCATGGCATTACGGTTTCACCGATTCCCGGCGCGAGCGCAGTGACGGCGGCCTTGTCAGCGGCAGGTATTCCAACGGATCGTTTCTGCTTCGAAGGTTTCGCGCCGGCGAAGCGTGCGGCTCGCGTGGATTGGCTCGAGAATCTAGTCGGCGAGCGACGCACATTGATCATCTACGAATCGGTTCACAGGATCGGTGACTGTCTGGCAGATATGGTTGCCGTCTTCGGAGCAGAGAGGAGAGGCTTCATTGGTCGCGAGCTGACGAAAATGCATGAGCAGTGCGTTCAGGCTTCGCTGGGAGAACTGCAATGTCAGGTCGCCGACAAAACGATCGTTGCGAAAGGCGAGTTCGTCATCGTGATTACAGGATCGACTGAAAAGCAGGAGTCGCCCCTCGAGGTTGATCGCCTGCTCAAAGCGCTTTCGGCTCACTTATCGGCGAAAGATGCTGCCAAGGTGGCGGCCGAGGCGACGGGCCTCAAACGCAACGATCTTTATGCGCGTTTGCTGAGCCTCAAAGACTCAGATACCTGATAGACTCGCCGCCGAGAAAGCCGGAGTCGGCCAGACAATCGCTGTAGCTTGCTGCAGAGGAAAGTCCGGGCTCCTTCGGACAGGGCGCCAGGTAACGCCTGGGGGGCGTGAGCCCATGGAAAGTGCCACAGAAAATATACCGCCAACCTTGGTTGGTAAGGGTGAAAAGGTGCGGTAAGAGCGCACCGCGCGACTGGTAACAGTTCGCGGCACGGTAAACCCCGCCCGGAGCAAGACCAAATAGGGGAGTACGCGAGCTTGCCTCGCACCGTCGGTCCCGAGCGGACTCCCGGGTAGGTTGCTTGAGGTAGCTGGTGACAGCTATCCCAGATGAATGATTGTTCTCGACAGAACCCGGCTTATTGCTGGCTCCGGCTTTCTCACCTACTATTTCCTTTAAAAACAATCAGTTATAATGACCTTTCTCGCACACTCCGGCGGCTGACAGGTGCATGCGCAAACCGCTGCGTTTTTCGCTGAAGCAAGCTGATGTCGCCATTTTCCGACTCGAAATTGAGGGCTTATCGAGGAAGTACCCGTAAGCACCTGATTTTGTTAGCGCGAACTCTGCCACTTTTCGCCCGATTTGGGCCACTGAATCGCCCCTAAGTCCCTGTACAACAACAATTAATTATGCAGCGTTGTTGACCACCCATAGGGCCATCCCTATAGTGTTGAAAGGTGGAAAAATGTGGGAGGAACTGGGCGTCCGGCCCGGATATCGCGCCAGAAGAGCGATTCCAGGCACGTCCAAATTATCGTGTTTAGAGGGGCTACCAAAGTATCACTGGACGCCAAAGGGCGTATGGCAATACCGACCCGGTATCGGGAGCGGTTGTCTGCGCGTTGTGATGGCCAGCTGATTGTGACTGTGGACAAGGACCACTGCCTCCTCGTGTATCCGCTATCCGACTGGGAAGAGCTCGAACGCAAGTTGGTGCGCCTGCCCAGCATGAACAAGGTCGCACGTCGAATAGTGCGAATCATGGTTGGTTATGCGACCGAAGTCGACATGGATGCAAACGGCCGAATTCTCGTCTCCAAAGAGCTACGGGAATTCGCCAGCCTTGAGAAGCAGGGAATGCTGATCGGGCAGGGAAACAAATTTGAATTATGGGATGAAGCGACCTGGAACGAGAAGCGCGACGCATGGCTTAACGATGAGGATGACGGCGATATGCCGGCCGACCTCGAATCGATCTCTTTTTAGGTTGCCCGGCCTCTCATGAGCAGCAACGCGCATGTGCCGGTGCTGCTGGGACCGGTCCTGGATGGGCTGGATATAAAAAAAGACGGCTGCTACGTCGATGGAACATTCGGTCGCGGTGGGCACAGCGGGGAAATTCTGAAGCAACTTAACTCGGACGGACGGCTGATCGGAATCGATCGTGACCCGGACGCAATCGCTTCAGCACCGACTTCCCTGACTGATGATCCGCGATTCGAATTGATCAGGAGTGACATTGCGCAACTTGAATCGATCATTGGTGAAAAAGGTCTTGGTGGCGAAGTCGACGGACTCTTGTTCGACCTGGGCGTTTCCTCACCGCAATTGGATGAAGCCAGTAGAGGCTTCAGTTTCCTCCGCGACGGCCCACTCGATATGCGAATGGACCCGGATTCAGGCACGTCCGCGAGTGATTGGCTTGCGACTGTGGAACAAAAAGACTTGATTGGAGTTTTACGAAAATTTGGTGAGGAAACTCATGCAACGCGAATTGCTCGTGCAATTTGCGATGCGCGCGTGCAATCACCGATTGCCTCCACAGGACGGCTCGCGGCGATCGTCGCGGCAGCGGTTCCTGCGAAGGTGCGCGCGCAGAAGAAACACCCAGCGACAAAGACGTTTCAGGCGATTCGAATCGCAGTTAACGAGGAACTTGAGCAACTGGAAGCGGTGCTCGATCAGTCCGTCGGTGTGTTGAAGAAGGGCGGCCGGCTTTGCGTGATCAGCTTTCATTCGTTGGAGGATCGCATGGTGAAGCGGTTCATTCGGAACGCCTCGAGCGAGCCTGAACAATACCGCGGCATGCCGACAATGCCGGAAGAGTTACGACCGAAGCTCGCGACGATTGGAAAAGTCGTTGTGGCAACAGATGAAGAAATACAAATAAATCGACGCGCACGCAGCGCGCGGTTGCGAATTGCGGAGCGCACCTGATGCAGCCGGCTAAGTCGCGACAACCATTCCTGCTCGTGTTCGTTTTCGCACTTGTCTGCGTCCTGAGTTCGATGGCGCTTGTTTATACGAAACACGAGTCGAGAAAACTATTTGTGGAGCTTGAGAGCCTGACGCACGAGCGAGACGAACTGAATATCGAATGGGGCCAGTTGCAAATTGAACAAAGTACCTGGGCCACACATGCACGAATAGAGCGGGTCGCAACAGACGACCTGTCGCTCGTGCGACCGGAATCAACGGAAATCTTCGTAATTGAACGGCCATGACACGCGGAGCAGAAACAAAACAAAAAACTGCACGACGATTCGTAGGCAGAGTGACGCTGGTAATGGCGTTCTTCGGTCTGATCGCGTCGTCGCTGGTTGCGCGTGCGGTTTATCTGCAGGTTCTCGATAAAGACTTCCTGAATCGGCAGGCGGATACGCGCCATCTGCGCACCGAGTCAATCTCTGCGCATCGCGGCACCATCCTCGACAGAAACGGCGAGCCGCTCGCGATCAGCACACCGGTCGACAGCATTTGGGTAAACCCAAAAGAATTCGCCAGCGCCGTTGATAAAGTTCCACAGCTGGCCAAGGCGCTGGGCCTGAAGTCGGAAACCTTGATGCGTCGTATAACGCGCAGCATGGACAAGGAGTTTCTCTATCTGAAGCGACATTTGAATCCGAGCGCGGCGCAAGAGGTTATGGCGCTGAAGCTGCCCGGGATCAACGTGCAGCGTGAGTATCGACGCTACTACCCGGCCTCCGAAGTAACGGGTCATCTGGTGGGCTTCACCAATATTGACGACGAGGGCCAGGAGGGTCTCGAGCTCGCGATGAACCACTGGCTCGAAGGTGAGCCGGGTGCCAAGCGGGTACTCAAGGATCGCCTCGGAAGATCGATCGAGAATGTTGAAAGCATTCGTCCACCGCACCACGGTAAGGATCTGCGAACGAGTATCGACTTGCGCCTGCAATATCTCGCCTATCGCACGTTGAAAGCCGCCGTTAAAACGCACAACGCACGATCAGGGTCGATTGTCATTCTCGATGTCGAAACCGGCGAGGTTTTGGCGATGGTGAATCAGCCAACCTATAACCCGAACGATCGGTCGCAGTTCGTCGCAGAACGATATCGAAACCGTGCGATCACAGACATCTTCGAGCCCGGCTCAAGCATCAAGCCACTGATCGTCGCGTCTGCGCTTGAGAGTGGTCAGTATCGCCCCGGCAGCATTGTCGATACAGCGCCTGGCTACGTTACCGTCGGCGCAAAGAAGATAGAAGACAGTCGCAACCTGGGCCGTATCAGTTTGACGACGATTCTTGTGCGCTCGAGCAATGTTGGTGTTACTAAACTTGCAATGACTCTGCAGCCAGATCAGCTGTGGGGCACGATGACGCAGTTCGGCCTGGGCGAAATGACGACCAGCGGTTTTCCGGGCGAGTCCGCCGGAATGCTGACGCACTACAGCAACTGGCGTCCGATTAGTCAGGCGACGATTGCCTATGGATATGGCGTATCGGTTACACCGTTGCAGTTGGCGCATGCCTACTCGGCCATCGGCAATGACGGCATCATGCAACCGATTTCGCTTTTCGCAATCGAAGAGGCGGTTGGCGGCCAGCGCATAATATCGGATGACACGGCGATCGCAGTGCGACGCATGCTCGAAGAGGTTGTGCGTCCAGGCGGTACCGGAACTAAAGCGTCCGTGGATGGCTACCGTATCGCCGGCAAGACCGGCACAGCCTGGAAGTTCGCCAAAGGCGGTTATTCAGAAGATAAGTATATTTCGATCTTCGCGGGTCTTGCGCCAGCCAGTAATCCTCGTCTTGCCACGGTTGTCGTCATCGACGAACCCAGTGGAGAGCTTTACTACGGAAGTGACGTGGCAGCCCCGGTATTCGCAAATGTCATGTCCGAATCATTGCGCCTGTTGGCAATTCCGCCTGATGCAATGCCCGCCCGCGATCCCGGCAGTGTCATGCAGGCGATGGCGGACCGGAACGCGAGTCGATGAGCGTGCCGGCGATACAAATGCAGACGAACCCAACGTTAGCGGAACTGCTCGACGGCTTCGCCGACGCGCCGGATATTCCGGTGACAGGAATATCCAGTGATAGCCGAAAATTAAATAGCGGCTTCCTGTTTCTCGCGTGTGCGGGAGCCAACAGTCACGGTCTCGACTTCCTTCGTGAGGCGAGCGAATCAGGCGTAAGTGCCGTAGCCTGGGACTCAAGCACCACGGCCGCACCGGATGACATCGGCGTCCCGACAATCGCCGTAGAGAATCTTGCTATACATCTTGGCGAGATCGCGAACCGTTTTTACGGATATCCATCGAGTTCAGTCAAAACGATTGGCGTTACCGGAACCAACGGCAAAACAACAGTCGCCTGGATGATTGCGAAGTGCCTGAATCTTCTCGATCAGCGCTGTGGCTACGTGGGAACCATCGGTGTTGGCGTTGATGATCTGCTGGTCGCCGAAGGCATGACGACGCCTGCGGCTGTTGAGTTGCACAGCCACCTCGCAGACTTTGTCGATGCCGGCGTGAGTCATGCGGCGATCGAAGTTTCTTCTCACGCGCTGTCGCAGCGGCGCGTGGATGGCGTGCAATTTGATGCGGCGTTATTCACCAACCTCACTCGTGATCATCTCGATTATCACGGCGACATGCTCAGCTATTTCGAAAGCAAGGCGCGGCTGTTTCTCGAGCATCCCGTTGAAAAGCGCATTATCAATCTTGATTCTGAATTCGGCTCGGAACTGGCTGCGCGCTGTGGTCAGAATGTCGTCACCGTATCGACGAAGTTTGACCGGGTTGCAAATGGTCGGCCGTTTGTTTTCGTTCGGTCTGTCGTCGCCAGTGAGCAGGGCTCCGAGATAAGGTTTACCAGTTCCTGGGGTGACGGAAAGTTCATGTTGCCGCTGCCCGGCGATTTTAATGTCGCGAATGCGGCGATCGTACTCGCCTATCTGCTGACTTCCGGTGTTGATCTGCAGCAGGCGTGTGACGTCTTGCAGCTGATCGATGCACCACCGGGTCGCATGCAGCGGGTGCCAGTAACGGGCAGTTCAATCTACGTTGATTACGCACACACACCGAACGCGATTGAGTCTGCACTGCGGGCGTTGCGCCCACATTGTCGCGGCAAGCTTTGGTGCGTGTTTGGTTGCGGCGGAGACCGTGATGTGGGCAAGCGCCCGTTGATGGGGAAACTGGCAGAACGTCTCGCCGACGAAGTTGTTGTTACAAACGACAACCCGCGCAGAGAAAACCCGGCAAAAATCATCGACCAGACGCGGGCTGGATTTAGCAACGCGGACGCCGCGATCGTCATTGAGGATCGGGCGGCTGCGATTGCCTGGACCGTCGCGAATGCGGGCGCGTCCGATGTCGTCCTCATCGCCGGAAAAGGACATGAGGATTATCAGGAAGTGGGCGGCGAGCGTCGTCCATTTTCGGACTACGCTTTGGCCTTCGCTGCTGCGAAATCGAAGGAGGGCGACGCATGATCGACTCTCTGGCTCTTGCGGCAGATTGCATGAACGGCGTTCTGCATGGTGATGACCAACCGTTCGAAGGCATCAGCACCGATACGCGTTCGATCCGAAACGGCGAGATCTTCTTTGCGCTGCAAGGCCCAAATTTCAATGGTCACGATTACGTTGGCGCAGCGAAGGCCAACGGAGCTGCCGGTGCAGTGGTCAGCAGTGTCGTAGAAGAGGATATCGCCCAAATCAGTGTGGACGACGCCAAGCTGGCGCTGGGGCGATTCGGCGCGGCATGGCGAAACCAGCACAAGGTTCGCGTTGTCGGAATTACTGGAAGCAATGGCAAAACAACGCTTAAGGAACTGATCGCGGGGTGCCTGAAATCGGTTGCACCAACACTCGCGACCCAAGGCAACCTGAATAACGACATCGGTATGCCACTCATGCTGGCTCGTATCAGTGACGAGCATGAATTCGTGGTCCTTGAAATGGGTGCGAATCACGCGGGCGAGATTGCTTATCTGGCCGCGCTCGCAAACCCTGATGTGGTCGTAATCACCAATGCCGGAGCCGCGCATCTGGAAGGCTTTGGAAGTATCGAAGGCGTCGCACACGCCAAAGGCGAACTTCTGCAGGTTGACGATCGCCCCGAATTCGCCGTCCTCAATGCCGACGACGATTACTACGAGTACTGGACGTCTTTGGTAGACGACGTACAGACCTTGAGTTTTGGGTTTTCTGCTTCGGCTGATGTACGCGCTGACCAAATCACAACGAGCGCGACAGGCTCAGAATTCGAATTGCATTTCCCGAGCGTGTCACTGCCGGTGTCATTGCCGCTGGTGGGGCTACACAACGTTCGCAATGCCTGCGCTGCAGCTGCCGTGGCCTGGGCGCTTGATATTGACGCGAAACAGATCGTCCATGCGTTGCAGAGTATCGCTCCGGTTGACGGGCGCCTGCAGCCTCTTGACGGCGTCAATGGCTGCACATTGTTTGATGACAGTTACAACGCCAATCCGTTGTCTGTTGTTGCGGCTGCCGATTTTCTGGCGAGCCTCGACGGTGAAAACTGGTTGGTGCTCGGCGATATGAAAGAACTCGGAGACGGTGCAAAGGAACTGCATCGCGAGGTTGGGGCGTCAGCTCGGGCAAGCGGCATCAACCGCTTGTTCGCGCTTGGCGACCTGGCTCAGGAAAGCGTCGATGGTTTCGGCGACGGCGCATGCTGGTATTCAGATATAGACAGGTTGCTGGACGACCTTGCGAGCGTTGGAAGTTCGACGAACGTTCTCGTGAAAGGATCACGGTCGATGCGTATGGAGCGTGTCGTTGAAGCGATGCGTGTCCCCGACTCTGTGAGAAAGGAGGCTTAAGTGCTGCTATATCTCACAGAATACCTCGCTCAATACGAATCCGGTTTTAACGTATTCAGTTACCTCACGATGCGGGCGATCCTCGGCGCGCTGACGGCATTGATTATCTCCTTTATCGTCGGGCCGAAAATGATCAAGAGCCTGAGCGTCAACCAGCTCGGCCAGCCGATTCGTGATGATGGTCCGGAGACCCACCTTCTCAAAGCAGGCACGCCGACAATGGGCGGTGCGCTGATTCTGACGGCGATCTCCGTGGCAACCGTGTTGTGGGCCGACCTCGAGAACCACTATGTGTGGGTCGTGCTCTTCGTCACGCTGTCCTTCGGCGTCATCGGTTATGTGGACGACTACAAAAAACTCGTTCTGCAGAATCCCGCCGGCATCTCCGCGAAACAAAAGATTTTCTGGCAGTCTAGTGTGGCTCTTATAGCCGCCATTGCTCTGTACGTCACGGCGACCGATGAGGTGCAAACCTCATTGTTGATCCCGTATTTCAAGGATCTCTCGATCCCGCTTGGCATGTTCCAGGTCGTTGTGACGTACTTTTTTATTGTTGGCTTCAGTAACGCCGTTAATCTTACTGATGGCCTTGATGGGCTCGCGATCATGCCGACCGTACTGGTTGGCGGCGCGCTGGGTCTGTTTGCCTATGTAACAGGCAATACGAATTTTTCTGAATACCTCGGCATACCGTACGTCGCAGGAACCGGCGAGATCATGGTGTTTTGTGCCGCGATGGCCGGAGCTGGGTTGGGCTTTCTTTGGTTCAACACTTATCCAGCACAAGTATTCATGGGTGATATCGGCGCTCTATCGCTTGGCGCCGCACTCGGTGTCGTAGCCGTCGTCGTACGGCAGGAAATTGTGCTTGCGATCATGGGCGGAGTTTTCGTCGTGGAAACTCTGTCCGTCATTATTCAGGTCGCCTCGTTCAAAATGACGGGTAAGCGGGTTTTTCGCATGGCGCCGCTGCACCATCACTTCGAGCTGAAAGGCTGGGCGGAGCCCAAAGTCATCGTTCGATTCTGGATCATTACGGTCATTCTCGTTTTGATCGGGCTCGCGAGTCTGAAGATCCGATGAGCGCCGCGACAACAACAACTAAAGACCTCGTAGTCGGTCTCGGTGCGACAGGACTGTCGGTCGCGCGCTACCTGCGGCGCGCCGATATTACCGCGACGTATTTTGATAGCCGCGATGAACCGCCGGGAATCGAAGAGCTCAACGAGATTAGTCCCGATGCGAAAGTCCTGCTCGGCGGCAACAAGCTGCCGCGCGGTATCGAACGTGTAATCGCATCGCCGGGCGTGCCAGACAGTCACCCGGTGCTGAAGAAGGCGCTAAAGAAGAAACTCGAAGTCGTTTCCGATATCGAGCTATTTGCGCGCGATGCGAAAGCGCCTTTTGTTGCCATTACAGGTTCCAATGGAAAGAGCACGGTTACCACCCTGCTGTATCACATGTGTAAAGCTGACGGCCGCGATGTGCTGGCTGGTGGAAATCTTGGTGAACCCGCGCTGGACTTGCTGGACCAGGATAAACCGGATGTTTACGTTTTGGAGTTATCCAGCTTTCAGTTGCATCGCACACAAAATCTACCTGCAGAGGTCGCCGTGCTTCTCAATGTGTCGCCGGATCACCTGGACTGGCACGCGGATGAGGACGAATACCGGAATTCGAAATACCGTATCTATTCTGAGGCGAAAGCTGCCGTCATCAATCGGGCCGACGAAACGGCCGCTGAGCATGCCAAAACTTGCGACTCGGTTATCAGCTTTGGTTTGGATGCACCCGCTGATGGTCACTATGGCCTGCGTGATGACGATGGTGAAATGTACCTGGCGCGTGGCGAGACATTGCTGCTCGCCAGCCGCGACCTGGCGATGTACGGCTTACACAATCAGCTGAACGCGCTAGCTGCGCTTGCAGCGGGTGAATTGCTGGGACTCGACATCGCCGCAATGTTGCGGGTACTTGTTGAGTTCCCAGGCTTGCCGCATCGCATGCAATTCGTTGCCCGAATTGCTGCGGTCGACTACATCAACGACTCGAAGGCGACCAACGTTGCTGCGGCTGTTGCCGCGATTGATTCAGTGGATTCGATGTTGGTTCTTGTTGCAGGTGGCGACGGCAAAGGCGGCGACTTCAGCGAACTGGCAACCGCGGTTGAAGAGAAGCTGCGCGGAGCCGTGCTGATTGGCAAGGACGCCGAGAAAATCGCGCATGCGCTCGACACGGTTATGCCAGTGCAATTCGCCGACACGATGGGAGCGGCCGTCAGCATGGCGGCGAAGTGTGCGGAGTCCGACGACACAGTGTTGCTGGCGCCGGCATGCGCGAGTCTTGATCAATACGACAATTACATGGAACGCGGCAGCGCATTCTGTACCGCAGTGGAGGCGCTGAAGCGATGAGCGTTACCTCTTCCATGTGGCCGTTCCCGGCTCGCATCAAGACGGAGTTGCAAATCGACCCCGTGTTATTGGCGATCGTACTGGCATTGTTAATGGGCGGTTTTGTCATTCTCGCGTCCGCATCAATCTCGATTTCCGACAATGCAACCGGCAATCCATTTTTCTACGTGCAACGGCAGTTGCTCGCGGCTGCTATAGGCGCGGCAGCGGGCTTTGTTTGCCTGTTCATTCCGATGCAGGTCTGGCGCAGTCTCGGCCCGCTGGTGCTGTTTGTCGGATTAGCGTTGCTCGTCGTTGTGCTCGTACCCGGCGTTGGCCACGAAGTGAACGGTAGTACTCGATGGGTGCGTGTCGGCATTATGAATCTGCAGGTGTCCGAGCCAGCCCGACTGTGCTTCCTGATGTATCTCGCCGGATACCTGGTACGCAGAAACAAAGAGCTTCGCGAAGGGTTCATGGGCTTTATGCGCCCGATGATGGTTCTGAGTATTGCCTGTGTCCTGTTGCTGGCGGAGCCCGATTTCGGTGCAGCCGTCGTGTTGCTTGCGACGGCAATGGTGATGATCTTCGTTGCCGGCGCCCGCATTCGGGATTTCCTGATCTTTCTTTTGGTTGCGGTCGCGGCGCTGGCGGCGCTGGCAGTATTGTCCCCGTACCGCATGAAACGAATTACCGGATTCCTCGATCCCTGGGCGGATCCATTCAACTCCGGATTCCAGCTGACACAGTCTCTTATCGCTATCGGGCGAGGCGAGTGGTTCGGGGTCGGGCTGGGCTCCAGCGTGCAAAAGCTCTTCTATCTTCCCGAAGCGCACACTGATTTCGTGTTCGCGGTCTACGCAGAAGAGTTTGGATTGCTGGGGTCGCTGGTGTTGATCGCACTTTTCCTGGCTTTGCTCTGGCGCGTTTTCAAGCTCGCCATGCGGGCTGCAGATGCCGAGCGCTTCTTTGAAGCTTATATCGCGATTGGCCTTGGCACCTGGTTGGGCGTTCAGGCGTTCATCAACATCGGCGTCAACATGGGCCTCCTGCCAACGAAAGGGTTGACCCTCCCTCTGATCAGCTACGGCCGCAGCAGTCTGATCATTACGATGATCTGCATTTCGTTGCTATTGCGTATTCATCATGAGCTGGCCGTTGATGCGAAACCGGTTAATCGCAAGCGACGCAAAAAGAGCGCGCGGAGCCGTCGATCATGAGTTCGCGACCAATTCTTGTAATGGCAGGTGGCACCGGTGGGCACGTGTATCCGGCGCTTGCCGTCGCACGCGCATTGCAGGCGAACTCTCGCGAAATCGTCTGGCTTGGAACACATCGCGGACTCGAGTCTCGCATCGTTCCCGAGGCCGGAATTGATATGGAGTGGATCAGCATCAAAGGGCTGCGCCGCAAGGGTGTGCTCGCGCTGATTATTGCACCGATACAACTAGGCTGGGCGTTGCTGCAATCGCTGGCCGTTATTATTCGTCGTCGTCCTGCTGTTGTCCTGGGCATGGGTGGATTTGTGAGTGGACCGGGCGGTGTTGCCGCGTGGTTGACCCGCCGACCCCTTGTGATCCACGAGCAAAATGCCGCAGCGGGCATGACCAATCGCCTTCTGGCGCGTCTTGCCCGGGTTGTGCTGCAAGCCTTCCCGGGCAGTTTTAATTCCAATGTCATCGCGGAAACCGTAGGTAACCCGGTCCGCGAAGATATCGCTGCAATACCGGCACCGGCTGATCGCTACTCCAACCGGCACGGACCGGTTCGACTGCTCGTTCTTGGCGGCAGTCAGGGCGCTCTTGCATTAAATCGAACGGTACCCGCGGCGCTCGCGTTGCTCGACGCTCAAGCCCGTCCACTCGTCAGGCACCAATGCGGTGAGCGCACGCTGCAAACAGCCAGGGACGCTTACGCTGAAAACGATATTCATGTCGAGCTGATGCCGTTCATTGAAGACATGGCGGAGGTTTACGCCTGGGCGGATCTGGTGGTCTGCAGGGCCGGAGCATTGACGGTTGCGGAGCTCTGCGCCGCAGGTTTGCCGGCACTGTTTGTCCCGTATCCGGCGGCCGTCGACGATCACCAAACGGCAAATGCAAAGCCGATGGCCGATGCGGGTGCTGCGGTGATTATTCAGGAAACAGAACTGACGCCCACGCTATTGGCCAATTTGCTTCGCGATTGGTTGCAGTCGCGCGAATCATTAATGCAGCGCGCCGAAAAAGCACGCGCGCTCGCGAAGCCCGATGCACTGAATCGAATTACCGAGTTGTGCCTCGCGCAGGCAGGCGGCACCGCATGATCAAGAAGATGCGACGAATCCACTCAGTCCATTTCGTTGGTATCGGCGGTTCCGGGATGTCAGGAATTGCCGAGGTCATGCTGAGTCTTGGTTACGCGGTGCAGGGCTCCGATCTGAAACCCAACAAACAAACAAAGCGTCTTGAGAATCAAGGTGCAACCGTATTCATCGGCCACGCTTCTGACAACATTCGCGATGCTGATGCCGTAGTAGTCTCCAGCGCGGTCGATGAAACCAACCCCGAAGTTTCTGCTGCCCGGGAGCAGCTAATGCCCGTTGTTAGTCGTGCCGAGATGCTCGCCGAGCTGATGCGCTTCCGTTACTCGGTCGCCGTTGCGGGGACGCATGGCAAGACAACGACAACCAGCCTGATTGCGAGTTTGCTCGCCGAAGGCGGACTTGATCCGACCTTTGTCATTGGTGGACGACTCAAGAGTGCCGACGCCAATGCGCGACTCGGACAGGGCGACTATCTTGTGGCAGAGGCCGACGAAAGCGATGCGTCGTTCGTTCATCTCAAGCCGATGTTGGCTGTGGTGACAAATATCGATGCCGATCACATGTCGACCTACGACGGTGATATCGAGAAGCTCAAAGGCAGCTTCATCGAGTTTCTGCATAATCTGCCGTTCTACGGTTTGGCCGTCGTTTGTACGGATGACCCTGGCGTTAACGACGTGCTCGCCGATATTGGCCGCTCGGTCACGACGTACGGAACGAACGATGACGCGGATGTTCGCGCCAGCAATATCGTTTTCGATGCGGCTACAACCGAATTTGACGTCATTCGCAAGAACAACGCTGAACCACTTCATGTGAAGTTACAGCTGCCGGGCATGCACAACGTTCGAAACTCTCTGGCGGCGATTGCTGTTGCCGATGAGTTGCAGATTGGCGACGACACTGTCGTGAATGCTCTCGAAGAGTTCGAAGGCATCGACCGCCGCTTTCAACAATTGGGCGAAGTAAAGACCGCCTCCGGCACGGTAATGATCGTCGATGACTACGGCCATCATCCGACGGAAGTTGAGGCGACTTTATCAGCCGCCAAAACCGGCTGGCCCGACAAGCGCGTCGTACTCGTTTTTCAACCGCATCGCTATACCCGCACTCGTGACCTCATGGACGATTTTGCCAATATCTTGTCCGGGGCGGATGTTCTCGTTCTGCTGGAGGTGTATGCGGCGGGCGAAGAACCGATTGCTGGCGCTGATGGCCGCTCGATGGCGCGCGCTATCCGCACTCGCGGTGCTGTTGAGCCCGTATTCGTTGAATCACTCTCCGACCTCGAGCCGGTTCTCCTGGACTTGCTGGAAGACGGCGATCTGCTCCTGACGATGGGTGCGGGAGATATCGGCGCGTATGCAACAGGACTCCCGGAACGGCTTAGCGATGGACCGCTATTGAAGGTGCACAAATGATGGCTGCCGCGAGGGACCTAAAGGTACAGGGCGAAATCAGGTTCGACGAACCCATGAATCGCCACACCTCATGGCGTGCCGGTGGCCTGGCCGAGATGTTTTTCGTTCCCGCCAGTATTGAGGATCTGTCCTGTTTTCTTGCGGAACTGGATGCGGACACACCGCTTTTCTGGCATGGCGTCGGCACCAATTTACTGGTGCGTGACGGCGGCATTCCTGGCGTTGTCATCTCGGCAAGCAGAATACTGCGAGACATCAGGCGCGCGGATCAATATCTGGTTCGCGCCGGAGCGGGCGTTCCCTGTACGCAATTGGCACGCCAGTGCATACGTTGGGAGCTCGGCCCATCGGAATTTTTTGGAGGAATCCCAGGTACCGTCGGCGGTGCATTGGCGATGAATGCCGGCGCGCACGGTGGCGAAACCTGGGAGCGTGTCGAATCCGTTAAAACGATCGATCGCGGCGGTGAAATTCATGAGCGCGCCCCGGGCGAATATTCCGTTGCTTATCGCAGCGTGAAGGGTCCTGCGGATGAGTGGTTCCTTGGCGCTACGTTCCGCTTCGAGCAGGATGTGATTCCGAGTATCGATACGCTCAACACAATGTTGGATCGTCGCAAGACAACGCAGCCTCTTGGTCTGCCGAGTTGCGGATCCGTTTTCAGAAATCCGGATGGTGACTACTCGGCGCGACTCATTGAGGCGTCGGGCTTGAAGGGTTATCGTATCGGTGGCGCCGAAGTTTCTGAGAAGCACGCGAACTTCATTATCAATCGCGACAATGCATCGGCGTTGGATATCGAAGAGCTGATCGAGCATGTTCGTCAAACGGTCATGGAGCAACATGGCGTTAGTCTCACCCACGAAGTTCGTATCGTTGGGGAAGCAAAGCAATGAGCGGCGCGTCAATCATCCTCGATCAAAGGAAGAAGATCAGTGATCCGCATGACTTCGGTCGTGTTGCCGTCATGCTGGGTGGCGACTCGAGCGAGCGCGAGGTGTCTCTGGATACCGGTGCTGCCGTGTTGGATGGGCTGCTATCAAAAGGCATTGACGCACACGCCTGGGATCCCGGCGAAAAATCAATGATCGAATTTGCCAGTGCCGGTTTTGACCGAGTATGGATTGCGCTACACGGTCCCGGTGGCGAAGACGGTGCACTGCAGGGCGCGTTGCAGTGGCTGGGCATTCCCTATACCGGTAGTGGGGTGATGGCATCAGCCATCGCTATGGACAAGGTGCGCAGCAAGCATCTATTTGATGCCTGCGAAATCCCGACGCCTGAGTATGGCGTTGCGCGAACGCATGCTGAGGCATCTGTTGCTGCCGAACAGCTAGGTTTCCCGCTGATCATCAAGCCGTCCGGTCAGGGTTCCAGTGTCGGTATGTCGAAAATTTATGAACGTGCGGAACTCAATGCCGCCATTGATCTGGCATTGCAGTACGGCGATACGGTGTTGCTGGAGCGCTGCATTAATGGCGGCGAGTTCACAGTTGCAGTATTGCAGGGACGTGCTTTGTCGAGCATTCGCATCGTCACGCCCCGGGTCTTCTATGACTACCGGGCCAAATACGAATCCGACCGAACTGAATACATCTGCAAGGGCACCGCGACCGATGCAGAAGAGCAGCAATATGCGGATCTTGCCGTTGCCGCATTCAACGAACTCGGTTGCACCGGTTGGGGCCGGGTCGACTTTATGACGGGTGCGGACGGTCAGCCGCTGGTGCTGGAAGTCAATACGGTTCCGGGAATGACGAGTCATAGCCTGGTGCCGATGGCGGCGCGCGAGGATGGTATCGATTTCGAGGAGTTGTGCTGGCGAATACTGGAAACGAGTTTCGCTGTTGGCGTAATAGAAACGAACGCAGGGGTGGCCGCAAATGGCGCGTAAGCAAGCCCATCGGCGTAAGCAAAAAGCGACGCCGAAGTTCAAGATGCCGAAGATTCGAATCGGGAAGATTCTGGCCCCGATGTTTGCGGTCGCGATGGTGCTCGCAACTTATCAGCTCAGTTTGACGATGCTGGACCGGGAGATTTCTTCAATCGAAATCAGTGGGCCCTTTCAGCGTGTTACGGCATTGCATATCGAAGCCGCGATCAGCGAAGAGATCGACGCGGGTTTTGTCGGAGCCGATATCGATCGAATTCAAGAAAAACTTCTGGCTTTGCCATGGATAGACCAGGCGCGCGTGGCGCGTCGCTGGCCCAGTCGAATTTCAATCACGGTAACCGAGCAAGTGCCGGCAGCGGTTTGGGGTGATAGCGGTTTGTTGAATACACGCGGCGAGTTGTTCGTTACCGAGTCTCGGCATGTTCCAGCCGAACTGCCACGACTTAGCGGCCCGGACTCGCGCGCGTCCGAGGTCGCCAAGCGATACCTCGCCGTACGCGAGAAGCTGATTCCGGTCGGACTTGATTTGCGCCGTGTACATCTCGACGCGCGCGGATCGTGGGAAATGACATTGGGCAACGGCATTGAGGTTCGCCTCGGCAGAAAGGCCGTTGCGGATCGTACGAGTCTTTTTCTCGATGTTGTGGCAGACATTATTACTGGCCGTGCGAAGCAAATCGAATACGTCGATATGCGTTATGGCAATGGTTTCACGATTGGTTGGAAGAGTGGATCGCAGACTCCGGTCACCGATCCGGAAAGGGCCGAGCAGGAAATGCTCGCGGCCAGAGGATTGAATTGAATGACCAAGCGACCTGACAAAAACCTGATTGTCGGACTCGACATCGGCACCTCCAAAGTGGTGGCGATCGTTGGCGAGGTCAATGAAGAAGGCGACATTGAAGTCGTCGGAATCGGTACGCATCCGTCCCGCGGCCTGAAGAAAGGCGTGGTCGTGAATATCGAATCGACCGTGCATTCAATTCAGCGTGCTGTGGAAGAAGCAGAACTCATGGCGGGCTGCGATATCCACTCCGTATACACGGGTATCGCGGGTAGTCATGTTCGCAGCTTGAATTCGCACGGCATTGTCGCGATCCGTGATTCGGAAGTCAGTGCCAGCGATGTCGATCGCGTGATCGACGCTGCACGTGCGGTCGCGATCCCGGCCGATCAAAAAATACTACACATCCTGCCGCAGGAATTTGTCATCGATAATCAGGAAGGCATTCGCGAACCGATCGGAATGTCGGGCGTTCGTCTTGAAGCGAAAGTGCACATGGTGACGGGCGCCGAAAGTGCGACACAAAACATCGTTAAGTGCGTGCAGCGTTGTGGACTTGAGGTTGACGACATCGTTCTCGAGCAATTGGCGTCAAGCTATGCCGTATTGACGGACGACGAGAAGGAGCTCGGCTCCTGCATCGTCGATATCGGCGGCGGCACGACCGACATCGCCGTTTTCCTGGGCGGTGCAATTCAACACACGGCCGTCATTCCCATCGCCGGCGACCAGGTGACCAATGACATCGCTGTGTCCGTGCGTACGCCGACGCAGTACGCCGAAGAGATAAAGATCAAGTATGCCTGTGCGCTTTCGCAGCTGGCTAACCC